>Ga0172373_10002868_pt1 | contig 25943 bp, 22 predicted proteins | sample Lak10m_2_FD_114546 | JGI IMG/M metagenome (GOLD analysis project Ga0172373, IMG submission 114546) | Freshwater microbial communities from Kabuno Bay, South-Kivu, Congo - kab_092012_10m | ecosystem: Environmental > Aquatic > Freshwater > Lake | place: Democratic Republic of the Congo...
GAAGAAAAAACCGCCCGCGTACCGGAAACAGTGGCCGATGTAGTGGTAAACTACGCCTCCAAAGATATCCTGATGAGCGGCTGGGCAAACGGAGCCGATCGATACCTAAAAGACAAGGCCGCCCTGGTACAGGTGCCCTACGGCAAAGGTAGTGTCGTCTTGTTTGGATTCCCTCCCCAGTTTCGCGGCCAGCCCAGAGCTAGCTATAAGCTGATTTTTAACGGCTTATTTCAGGCTGCCATCCACTGACAAACCAGAAACGCAGCACGCGCCTGGGTATTCTAACCAGCACTAAAATGCCAATTTTTTTCATTTTGCTCCGTAAAATGAAAAAAATTGGCATTTCAAAAGCATATTATTTGGCAGCATAGGTCGCCAGGGGACGGATAAGGGCATGTGACGTATGTTTACGACGCGGCTGCTAAAACAGCACATTTTTAGCCCGGTCCGCGAGGATGGCGACCGCATCCCCAAATCAATCATTATCTTTGCAAAAAAAAGAAAGTGAACAAGCACATCGTATTCCTCCTGATAGCCGCGATGCTCACCCTTGGTGGATGCAAATGGAAGACTACTAAAAATGCCTTACACCATGGAGAGGTACTGAAATCTTCCGTTGAATCATTTGAAAAAAACCGGCAGGTATTGTCCGAAAAGCTGGTGAGTAGCCTGGAAGACGCCGGCGAATCGCTGTCCGGAGAGCAGCCTGATTTACCTAAGATATCCAAAGACTTCGAGGTGGAATGGACCAGTATCCAGAACCGCTATGGAAAACTGAAAAAGGATTTCAGCGATGTCGGCGAAAGCTCCACGGCGTATTTCAACAAACTGGACGAGCTGAGTGGGAGCATCACCAACGAACGCCTTCGACGGGAAGAGCTGTCAAAAAATGCTGCGCTCCGCAAAAAATGGGAAGCTTCCTATCAGGTAGCCGCTTCCAATATTGAGAAGATTACGGTGGTTTTGGAAGAGGGGCATGATTTTCACATGGTACTCGTAGCTTCCAGCATTCGCCAGAAATTAGAACAAAACGTGGAGGACTTACAGCGAATTGCCACCCAGGCAAAAACCCTGCTGTCGGACCTGGAGGCATTCACGGAAGCGGGCCGACAACTGGTAGAAGGCCAACCCGCTATGTGATTAGTGCGCGAGCGGGCGTTTTTTTATCATGCCACCTTTCGTGTCCTTTATGGCGTGCATCACCACAAAGGCATCCTCGTCGATTTTTTCAATTTCCAACTGAAGCTTTGATAGCTCCAGACGGGTAACTACAGTAAAAATGATGTCGGTTGGCTGCAGGCGATCCCCCCGCTTTCCGAACCCGCGTTTTCCACTATACAAGGTACACCCCCGGCCCAACTTCTCAATAATAGCCAGCCTGATTTCATCCGCATGTGCGGATATGATCGTCACCCCGGTATATTCTTCAATTCCATCGATCACAAAATCCACCGTTTTGGCGGCTGCCAGGTAGGTCAATATAGCATACAAAGCGACTTCGATACTTAATAGGTACGCACCAACTGAAAAGATGAGGACATTGAACAGCAATATGATATCACCAATACTCATACTGCTCCGCCGGCTCAGGAGTACCGCCAATACTTCTGTTCCATCAATAACCGCTCCGCCTCTGACCGCAAGACCGATGCCTAGCCCCAGAAAAAAACCGCCGAAGACCGAGATAAGGAGGGCATCCTCCGTGATAATCGGAAAAGACACCCACTCAACCACCAACGCCAATAGGATTATGGACAAAATGCTCTTCCATGCGAATGTCCGGCTAAAAGCATACGCTCCCAATAACATAAAAGGTACATTGATAGCTACCAGCCAAAAAGACAACGATACCCCCGTGATGTGTTCCACCAGCAGAGAAATTCCCGTTACCCCTCCGTCAATAAATCCATTGGGCATTAAAAAGCCCTTCAGTCCGAACCCTGCTGACGCAACACCCAGCACGATAAACACCAGCGATTGCACCGTACGGGGAAACTCCACCTGCATCTTTCTTGTCTCCTCTTCCATCGCTTTCAATGGAATAGGTCGCCCTTGATATTTTTGGTGTACGCGCTTTCGGGCAAAATCCGCTATAATCTGTAAAAAGAATGGGTTCATAAATTGGTATTTTTGCCGTGTTCAAGGAATTCAAAAAATCAAAACGGCATGTCCTCTAAAATACAGCTTATCATATTCGACCTGGATGGCACCCTGGTTGATTCCAAGTACGACCTCGCCGCTGCCCTGACCTATGCCCTGGAGCCGCATGGTGCCGGCCCTGTACACGCAGAAGATATCCCTCCACTCCTGGGCAGTGGGTTGGGGGCGCTCCTTCGTATGTCCCTGCCCACCGCCGACGAGGGGGTACTGGCCAACGCACGTCAGCGCTTCAACGCCTACTACGATGCCCACACTGCCGATTTATCCCCGCTCTATCCGGGCGTACGCGAGACCCTCCAGCAATTGCACTCGGTTAAGAAAGCTGTTTTCAGCAATAAAGTGCACGTTTTCACCGGACAAATCCTACGCCAGCTTCAGCTAGATTCCTACTTCGACCTGTCGATAGGCGCCCAGCCCGACAAATATCCACTCAAACCATCGCCGGACGGCATTCGGTATATTCTGGATCAGCTCGGCGTGGCTCCCGTCCAGGCACTGATGGTGGGCGATTCCACCCACGACCTGGAAGCAGCCCGTGCAGCGGGGGTTCGATCCTGTGCCGTGACCTATGGATACCGGCCAGCGGAGGCTCTGCGTGCCCATCAACCGGATTTCATGGTGGACTCCTTCGAGGAGATCCTGGCTATTGTAGCTGCGTTCGCCTGATTCAGGTAGCGCAACAGTTTATACAAATCTAAACCCCACAGCGGAAATGGCGTGGTTTCAAGCAAATAACGAAGTACCCGCCCCAGGTATCGGCCTCCCAGGCTGTTGGCCAAAAACAGCACCCAAGATGGCATCCGCCGAGCAAGCCGCGTCAGGCGCGTATCGATGGGAACGCCGCGTTGAACCAGCCTAAGCAAGTTATCGACCCCCTGGTCCGTTTTTTTCAAAAATGCCTTGGCCGTGTCTATCCCCAAATGCTCCAGGGGGTTATCGATATGCACCACCTCCACGCCCGCCTGTTCGAGTTGCAGACCGAATAAGGTGTCTTCATGTCCGTATCCTATTAAATGTTCATCAAACGGAAAGCGAGCCTGGATATCTTTAGGAATCACAAACTGGAATGTACTGAAATGTGCCCAGGGATAGCTGACCCGCTGCTTCAGTGGTCGCGCCTCCCTGCGTCGGCCATAATGCCAGCGCAAGTACCGCGACCGGTCTTTGGGAGGATGCTGGTCGTAGGCAGTACCCCCCACCAGCACGCGCCCGGGTCGCATGGCCTGCACGTAACGCGGCAGGAAGTCGCGACGCAAAACACCGGCGTCTGCGTCGATAAACAGCAAAAATGGATAGTGCGCGACCTTGGCCAGCCGATTGCGAATGGCAGCACGCCCGAGGTTATGCGACAATTCCTCATAGCGAACGAGGGGTAAAGCGCACAAATCCCGGTTTACCCGCCGATAGGACTCCGGGGAGCCGTCGTCGATACATACTATTTCTACGGGGCAATGTACATCAAGCGCTTGCTGATGCAGACTTGCCACCAACTCCCGGGCATCCTGCCGGTAGATCGGAATCAGTATCGACAACATAGCGAACGGATGACTCAATTTTTAATACACCCCCCCCACCTCCGCAACGAAAAGCGCGGAAGTGGAGGTTTGGATGACAAAAGGAGGCGCAAATACGAACCTACGATTCAAAAGCCCGGAATAGGCTGTTGTTTCCTTTGTAGTGATTCAGCTGCCCCATGATTATCCGGATGAAGTCAATCAATGGAATCAACCCAAAGAATCCTCCAAAAGTAATCAGGTACCAGAGGATGATGGTGGGCTTAGCCTGGAGATAAACCCGATGGATTCCCAGTCCGCCCAGGAAAAAGGCGAGCAGAATAGCCACGAGCTGTTCATCCGTATCCGGCATGGCGTTACTAATGAATTGGGCAAAAGCTGCCTGGCGTTCAGCGCGCTTCTGGGTGCGCTCCTGTTGCCGGGCTTCTTTGAGTACCAGCTTCATTTCTTTTTCGGATTGGGCGGATTCCTTTACGGCAGCCTGGGTTCCGGTGGTATTGACCCGCACCGTGGCCGTAGCCGGCGTAAGGAATAACACACCCGCCATCAGCAAAAGGGTAAATTTTAGCATTCGCATGGTAAATGGTTTTTATTAAAAGAAAGGTACAACTAAAAAATACACCCTGCAAGAGGTCTTGCACATTCAAAACGCGCGCTAAGACCTACAGATTTTTTAGTTTTGCTTCCCTGGTAAGTTTCAGGGCTTATTGGAAAAACTGAAAGTACCTTCTTTTTGTTAAAGCTGAAAATCTGAGTATGAACGTGCAACCTACGCTGGCTACCATTCTGCAGGACAACTCGCTGGATTCACTCCTCGCCGACATAGCCCGAAAAGTCGAATCCAATCAACGGATTAGCCCGGAGGAAGGAATCTACCTGTACGAAAAGGCTCCATTAGGCTATCTGGGCGCCCTGGCAAATTTCGTTCGCAACCGCAAGCACGGCGACAATACCTATTTCAACCGGAATTTCCATATAGAGCCGACCAACGTGTGCGTGTATTCCTGTTCGTTCTGCTCTTATTCCCGACTGATTAAACAGCGCAGCGACGGCTGGGAACTATCGATGGAGGAAATGATGGATATCGTGCGAAAATACGACCACCAGCCCGTCACCGAAGTACACATCGTCGGCGGGGTACTCCCTCAGTACGATTTCGACTTCTATACCGCGTTTTTCCAGCGCATCCGTCAGCATCGGCCGGAGCTACATATCAAGGCCCTGACGCCGGTGGAGTACCACTACATTTTTAAGAAAGCAAAAATCAGCTATGAGGAAGGCATGCAGCGCATGAAGGAGGCCGGACTGGATTCCATGCCCGGTGGAGGTGCCGAAATTTTTGCTCCGGAAATTCGCGACCAAATAGCGGGAGGCAAATGCAGCGCTGAACAATGGCTGCGCATCCATGAAATCTGGCACGGACTCGGCATGCGCTCAAACGCCACCATTTTATACGGGCATATTGAAACATTTGCCCATCGAATCGACCATTTGGAGCAGCTCCGGCAGTTGCAGGACAAGACCGGTGGGTTCCAGACCTTCATTCCGCTCAAGTTCCGCAACCAGGACAATGAAATGTCGCATATCCCTGAAACCAGTGTCATTGAAGACCTCCGCAACTACGCCATCAGCCGGATTTACCTCGACAATTTCGACCACATCAAAGCCTATTGGCCTATGATTGGGCGCACCACGACGCAAATTGCCCTTTCCTTTGGCGTGGATGACGTAGATGGCACCATTGACGACACCACCAAAATATATTCCATGGCCGGTTCAGAGGAAAAAAACCCAGCCCTGAGCACCCGCGAGCTGGTACAGCTGATTCGGGAGGTAGGCCGCAAACCAATCGAACGGGATACCCTATACCACGTAATAAAGGACTATACCCACGAACAATTTGAAGAAGACACTACTTTCAGAGGATACCTCGACCTGCCGGTCGTTGGGTAAAACACCCACCTTCCCGGCCGGACAACCAAACTACATGATGTCAAAAAAAACCATTTACCTGATTCGACACGGCGAAACGGACTACAACCGACGCCGGATTGTACAAGGCAGCGGAGTGGATACCAGCCTCAACGAGCTGGGAAGGATGCAGGCGGATGCGTTTTTCAACCACTACCAGCATATTCCCTTTGAGGTAGTGCTGACCTCCCGATTAAAACGCACCCACGAAACGGTAGCCCCTTTTATCCAGCATAAATTGCTTCCCTGGGAGCAATATGCTGAAATCAATGAAATGAATTGGGGGCGCCATGAGGGCTCGGCCTACGACCCGGCGCTGCACCAGTATTTCCAGGAAGTCATGGATGCCTGGGCAGCCGGGGACTACCATGTTCCGTTTGCTGATGGAGAAAGTGCACAGTCCCTGGCCGACCGCATGCGTCCGTTTGTTCAGATTCTGAAAGAGCGTACGGAATCGCACATCCTGGTATGTAGCCACGGCAGAGCCTTGCGATGCCTCCTCTGTTTGCTGCAGGATTTACCCCTCTCGAAGATGGGTTCCTTTTCGCATGCCAACACCGGTCTGTACCTCATGGCGTTTGATGGCGAACGCTTTGAGCTGCAACGGCACAACGATACACAGCACCTTACCTTCGAGCAGCCCCTTCACTATTAAAAAAAAAGCGGTGAAAAAAGCGATTCGCATTAGTGCCGTCTCCTACCTAAATACCAAACCGCTGCTGTTTGGATTGGTGAAAAGCGGTCTGTCCAACCAAATTGAAATCCACTTGGATATCCCCTCCGTTTGTGCCCAAAAATTAAAATCGGGGGAGGTCGATTTGGGACTGGTGCCCGTAGCCATTCTACCTGAATTGGAGCATGCCGAGATTGTAACCGACTATTGCATCGGTTCGGAAGGTCCGGTGGGCACGGTAGGAATCTTTTCCGAACGTCCATTGGGAGAATTGAAGCGCATCTTCCTAGATTTTCACTCGCGCACATCGGTGGAGTTGGGGAAATACTTATTGGCCAACTACTGGAAAATCGACGTCGAGCTACTACCTGCCTTCCCGGGGTTTGAAGAGCAGATTGCCGGCGAAACGGGGGGGCTTATCATTGGTGATCGAGCCATTACCTATGCCAGCCGTTTCCCTTATTTCTACGATTTTGGGGAGGCATGGACCATACACACCGGGCTGCCATTTGTCTTTGCGGCCTGGGTGAGCACCCGACCTGTGCCCGCCGAATTTTTAGAAGAGCTGAATACCGCCTTCGCGGCGGGCTTGGCCGACCTGCCCCAACTCATGTACCTCCTTCCCTCTCCTTCCCCATCCTTTGATTTGGAGGAATACTACCGAAAGAATATTAGCTATTTGCTCGATCAGCCAAAGCGGGAAGCGCTCGACAAGTTTTTGGGAATCCTCGCCGAGGCGAAAAAGAAACCCGTTCGTCTCCTGGAAGAATAATGGGCTACCCCGCCTCAGCGGCTGAGCGTGTCGTTGGCTGCAACCGAATCCCTGTTTTTTTGTTAAAGCGACATGGACCTATTGCTCATTCACTGCGCGAATTCATCAACCATGAAAAAAGCACTGCAATTATTATTGGGATTGCTTCCGGTACTGACCCTGGGAGCCTGTGCACATCAAACACAATCAGCTATGAAAGAAGAGAAAAAGCCTGTTCCCGACACGACGGAAGTTCGGTTGGTGCAGCCCGGAGCAGAAGTAGCCACTTTGGGCGGAGGATGTTTTTGGTGTGTGGAAGCCATTTATGAAGACGTAGAAGGGGTGTTGGCCGTGGTATCCGGATACGCTGGGGGCACGGCTGCCACCGCCGATTACAAGACCGTATGCACCGGTACCACCGAACACGCGGAAGTAGTACAGGTTCATTTTGATCCCAAGATTATTTCTTTCGATAAAATCCTGGAGATCTTTTGGCATACCCATAACCCCACCACCCTAAACCGGCAGGGCAATGACGTTGGGCCTCAGTACCGCTCCGTCATCTTCTACCATAGTCCTGCCCAACGACGTATTGCCGAAGAATCAAAAGCAGCCGTTGCTACCGAACTGTGGGAGGACGAGATTGTCACCGAAATTGTCCCTTTCACTGGATTCTGGGAAGCAGAAGACTATCACCAGGACTATTTCAACACCGTAGGTAACGGGAATCCATATTGTTCGTACATCATAGCCCCTAAGGTAGCTAAGTTCAAGAAGGCATTTCCGTCCATTCAAAAGAAAGCAACGAACTGAAGCTGGGGTAGCTTGGATTATTAGCGTACAAAATGGCGAACCGAGCCGTACTGGTTTGAATAGGAAGGAAGCTGCGTGTAAAAAAGCATTCGAAGAAACCTATAAATAGTAAATCGACCGGGCAAATCAGATAGAATCATTTGACCCTTGACTTTTATCACCAATTTTTGTGGCAGTATTTACTGAAAAGGCGGGTGGGAATCCCTACCTTAACAGCCAAAAGAGAATGCCATGAAGTTTGGAATTTTAAAAGAGCGCGATGATCAGCGCGTTGCCATTGTACCGGAAGTCGTGCCCAAGTTGAAGCAGCTTGGGCTTGATATTTTAATAGAGAGTAGCGCCGGAGAGCGCGCCTTGTTTGGCGACGCGCTATACGCTGCCCACGGCACGGTGCTCAGTCGAGCGGAGGTGTTATCCCAATCAGACGTGCTGGTGAGTATCCATCCCTTGTCGGCAGAGGACTTAGCCGCCGTGCGGAAGGGTGCGTTGTTGATTTCCCAATTTGCCCCCTTCGTACACGCCGGCATTGGAGAAGAAATCCAGCAAGCCGGATTCCTGGCTTTCAGTTTGGATATGATTCCACGAACTACCCTTGCCCAATCGATGGATGTACTCTCCTCTATGGCGGGGATTGCAGGATATAAAGCAGTATTGGAGGCGGCACGCCTGCTACCTCGTTATTTCCCCATGCTGATTACGGCGGCAGGAACCATCAAACCGGCAAAGGTGCTCATTTTGGGTGCCGGAGTGGCCGGTTTGCAGGCCATTGCGACAGCCAAACGCCTGGGTGCACAAGTCGAAGCATTTGATACCCGCCGGGCTGCGAAGGAAGAGGTAGAAAGCCTCGGGGCCAAATTCGTAGAGGTGGAAGGAGCTGCGGATGACACGAAAGCAGGTGGCTACGCCGTAGCGCAATCCGAAGAATTTTTGGCGCGCCAGCGGGCAGAAGTGCAGGCAAGAGCAGCTAAAGCGGATGTGGTCATTACGACCGCACAGGTACGGGGTACCAAAGCACCGATCCTGCTCACCGCCGAAACCGTCATGCAGATGAAGCCCGGTTCGGTAGTCGTTGACTTAGCTGCTTCTACTGGTGGCAACTGTGCACTTACCCAAGACAACGCGCTCATTCAGGTAAACCAGGTTTCCATTCTGGGCAATTCCTATCTCGCCAACCTGATGCCACAGGATGCCAGCGTCATGTATGCCAATAACGTACTCAATTTCACCAAAACCTTTGTGAAAGAGGGAAAGCTGGTACTGGATATGAAAAACGAAATTATCCGCGGTGCCTTAATCACCCCATTGCCTGAATCACAAAATGCCTGACCCATGGAAACAGCCATTCAATTTTTCAATGAGAATATCCTGTTTATTTATCTCTTGATATTCACTATTATCCTCGGGTTCGAGGTTATTTCGAAAGTGCCCACCGTACTGCATACGCCGCTAATGTCTGGCGCCAACGCGATTAGCGGGGTAGTCATTCTGGGCGCTATTCTCCTCATCCGACAAAGCCAGGCAGACGATTACCTCTCGCTTTCCGTGGGCTTCATCGGTGTGGTATTGGGTATGCTCAACGCCATGGGCGGTTTCATGGTCACCGACCGCATGCTGGAGATGTTTAAAAAGAAAAAGAAATAACCCTATAACCTTTGTGCTATGTATATCAATTTTTTTATCAATATCAGTTACCTCATCGGTTCGCTGGCTTTTGTATGGGGTTTGCGACTGCTCAGTTCACCGGATTCCGCCCGAAAAGGCAATTTAATTGCGGCGGCGGGCATGGGTGTTGCCATTCTGGCCTCCATGTTGGATCCGGCTTATAAAATTGGTCCCAACAATTATGGTTGGATTATATCCGGTATTGCTACCGGTGGCCTCATCGGCGGAGTCTGGTCGAGGCGGGTACAAATGACCTCCATGCCGCAGATGGTATCCATCTTAAACGGCTTTGGCGGTGCCTGTGCCGTAGTGCTCGGCGGCATTGAGCTGGTGCACATGTACGAGGGCGTACGTCCATATGGATCTACTGAAATTCTAATCCTGGTGTTCGCCATTCTCATCGGGGGCATCGCCTTTACCGGCAGCTTTTGGGCCTGGTTCAAGCTCGAAGGATGGATTAACGATACCGTTTTAGTGATTCCCAAAGTACACCATATTTTCAACCTGAGCCTCCTAGTCGCTATTCTCGCGCTGGGCGGCGTACTTTACCTCCAGGGAGCCACGTCTGCTACCTGGGTAGCCATTGTAATGATAGGGCTTTCCTTGTATTACGGGATTTCGTTCGTCGCCCCGATTGGAGGAGCCGATATGCCGGTGGTTATTTCCTTGCTCAACTCCTTCAGCGGACTTTCGGCAGCTACCGCAGGTATGATTTACAACAATCAGTTTATGCTGGTTGGTGGTATCCTGGTCGGTGCTTCCGGCACCATCCTCACCCTGCTGATGTGCAATGCGATGAACCGCTCCCTGCTCAACGTACTGGTAGGCGGTTTTGGAGGCAGCAGCGCGGTTGCCGCTGGTGGGGTCAAGGGCGACCAATCCATACGGGAAGTCTCCCTGAATGATGCCGCCATTATGATGTATTACTCCAACTCTGTCATGATTGTACCAGGCTATGGTCTAGCAGTGGCACAGGCACAAAAAACCTGTAAGGAAGTGGATGATATCCTGTCAAAAAATGGCGTAGAGGTGTCGTATGCCATCCACCCGGTGGCAGGCCGGATGCCTGGACACATGAACGTGCTCCTTGCTGAAGCAGATGTGCCCTATCCCAAGCTCCTGGACCTCGACGATGCCAACAATGCCCTGCCAAACGCGGATGTCGTCATCATCGTTGGAGCCAACGACGTCGTCAACCCGGCGGCTGAAACAGACCCGGGTAGCCCTATCTACGGTATGCCGGTACTTCAGGTCTGGAAAGGCAAACAAGTAATCGTCATGAAACGCAGTATGCGATCAGGGTATGCAGGTATTGAAAACCCACTGTTTTTCTACCCCAATAGCCGGATGCTCTTTGGGGATGCCAAGGAGACGTTGGCAAACCTCGCCAGTGAATTAAAGCAACTGGGATAGCCCACGCGCTATGGCAATCTTTGATTTGCAAAGCTAATAATTAGGTATCATGAATAAAGGCCGATAGGGTGGCGCTACCACCCAATCGGCCTTTTTGCTGTATTTATGGAAAAAAACCCGTATTTTTAAAGGTGTTTATTTTTCATAAAAATCAACGATTATGATATCCGTACCTATCATTATTCTCCTGGTTGGCCTATTCGTATTGTTTTCAGGAATTTTTGTCGTCAAACAACAGACAGCCGTGCTAGTCGAGCGCTTTGGTAAATTTCACAGTATCAAAACGCCGGGCTTGCAGTTCAAAATTCCTTTTTTTGACCGGGTTTCCGGGCGCGTGTCCCTCAAGATTCAACAGCTCGATGTCATCGTAGAGACCAAAACGAAAGATAATGTATTCGTCAAGCTGAAAGTTTCGGTGCAGTTTCGCGTGCTTCCTGACGCGGTATTTGATGCCTTTTACAAGCTGGAAAACCCCCACGAACAGATTACAGCCTATGTCTTCGACACCGTCCGCGCGGAAGTTCCCAAGATGAAGCTGGATGAAGTTTTTGAACGGAAAGACGACATCGCGGTAGCCATCCGGCGCGAGCTGGAGGAAGCGATGAATGAATATGGCTTTGGTATTGTGAAAGCGCTGGTTACGGATATTGATCCCGACATCGCCGTAAAAAATGCGATGAACCGTATCAATGCAGCCGAACGCCAAAAGCTGGCTGCCGAATATGATGGCGAAGCCGAACGCATCCGCATCGTCGCCAAAGCAAAAGCCGAAGCGGAAAGCAAACGGCTTCAGGGCCAGGGTATCGCCGACCAACGCAGGGAAATCGCGCGCGGTTTGGAAGATTCAGTGGATATCCTGAATAATGTCGGAATCAACTCCCAGGAAGCCTCCGCCCTCATCGTCGTAACCCAACATTACGATACCCTCCAGTCGCTGGGCGAAAACGCCAATTCCAACCTGGTACTTTTGCCCAATGCACCCTCCGCGGCCACCGATATGTTGAATAGTATGGTTACTTCCTTCGCTGCCACTCAACAAATCGGCACACAAATGGGCCCGGCTAAAGCCAAGAAAATAAAATCCGGGGAGCCCCTGGTTCTGAAAGACCCGGGTAGTTCAGATACGCCCCCCCTCGCCCAATAAGGGAAGCATGGAGGAGACCGGCTCCAAAGCGCTTATCTCACAAGCAGCGTTTTTAGCATACCCACTTCCTTCCTGTTGATTCGCAACAAGAAGAAAGTGGGTATGTCAACCCGCGTCCTATGTATTGAAACCGCACGCGTAATCAAAAGACGATCAGGACCGCCTTCTTCCGGCTGAAAGAAGGGTAGCTATACTTCCAAATCGGGGCCTGACACGGGCATATCGAGTAGCCGAAATGCAACGGAGCGCACCGATTGGGCGGGTGTTCCGTCTGGAAGATTCCAATGTTGAATCATCGCACGGGCGATAGGATTTTCAAATACCTCCTTCATGTTGCGCACGATACCCACCGGAATATCTTCCCGATGACATGCCTGTGCCAACTCCGCACTATTCCAGTCTTCCAGCGCGGTACGCAGCAATTCATTCAAGGTACTCCGATGCGCAACGCGCGCGCTATTGACGCTAAAACGGGCATCTTCCGCCCATTCCGGTCGCCCGAGCAGGCCACAAAGCGCCCGAAACTGACTTTCTGTTCCTACCGCGAGGACTATTTCTTTCCCATCGCGGCACCTGAACAATTCGCCATACGGGGCAATATTGGGATGAAGCGTTCCCATGCGCTCCGGAATCACGCCCCCCATAAGCCAGTTGGTGCTCTGGTTGGCCAGCGAAGCCAACGCCGCTTCCAGGAGCGAAGTTTCCACCAGGCTTCCTTTTCCCGTTGATTGCCTGCGCAAAAGCGCCATTAAAATGCCCTCCTTTAGCTGATGGGCAGCCAGCAAATCGATTAATGCAACCGGCATTTTAACGGGAGCGCGGCCGTCCTCCCCGTTCATGTACAGGAATCCCGCTTCTGCCTGCAACACCACATCAAAGGCAGGGCGAGCATCCAATGCGCCAAAACCATTGACCTGCGCATAAATCAATCGGGGATTGAGTTGGGATAAGGCCCGATAATCCAATCCTAAACGGTGCGCCGAAGCAGCTCTGAAGTTGGAAATCAATACGTCTGCGTCTGCTGACAAACGGAGCACCTCTGCCCTTTCTTCTTCTAGCGACAAATCGAGTAAAATCGATTTTTTACCATAATTCACCGACGCGTAGTACGCGGAAAACAGACTGCCCGAAGGCTCTCCGGGAAGCTTCCACCGCCTGGTGACATCTCCACCGGTAGTCTTGTTTTCAACTTTCAGCACCTCCGCCCCCAATTCAGCAAAAAAAAGACCTACGGATGGCCCTGCCAATACACTGGCCAACTCAACCACTTTTAATCCTTTGAAAAAATCAGCCTGCATCATTTATTTCATTGGTGATTAGGATGCGCTCCTGTATGCCCACCCAAAAGCCAGAAAACGGCTATCAGCATGAGGCTAAGCCCATCACCCCCTGGCGCTCCATGCCCACCCAAAGGGTCTGCCTATAAAAAGGAGCTTATTTACCACGCGGCGACGGATGTAAAAGTCGGGATATTTTTATTAAATTGGAACCAAATCTGAAACCTCGAAAAGGATATCGAATGAAAATACTGTCGGCAACCCAACTGAAAGAAGCGGATGCCTTTACTATCCTAAATGAACCGGTTTCCTCCCTTGATCTAATGGAACGGGCGTCTCGCGCCTTCAGCGATTGGTTCTGTAGCCGATTTATCCGCGACGAGCGCCCGGTATATATCTTCGCCGGTGCGGGCAACAACGGGGGCGATGGATTGGCCATCGCACGGCTACTGCACGCCCAGGATTTCCTGGTACAGGTGTTCCTTTGCGAAACCGCCGCCTTATCCCCGGACTGCCAGGAAAATCTCCACAGATTACCCGGCCATGGAGCTATTGAAGTCATTCGGATGAAACCGAATGATCCCTTTCCTACCCTGGAGGCGGGGTACATCCTCGATGCGCTTTGGGGCACTGGACTAAACCGTCCAGTCGAGGGATACTGGGCTAACCTGCTTACGTATCTTTCCGGCCTACCTGCCATCCGCGTGGCCGTAGATATTCCATCCGGGATGTACGCCGATCGGCCCATCGAAGGGGTAGCCTTTCAGGCCCACTACACCTGTACGTTTGAATGCCCTAAACTGGCCTTCTTTTTTCCGGAAAGTTTTCCATACTGCGGCGAATGGACGATAGCCGATATCGGACTACATCCCCAATATTTGAAAGAGGCAAGCGTGGCGTACTTCTTTTCCCAGGAAGTCGAAATAGCCACCATGCTGAGACCCCGTACTAAATTCGCCCATAAAGGCACGTATGGCCACGCACTCCTGATTGCCGGCAACCGAGGCATGGCCGGAGCGGCCATACTCGCCGCACAAGCCTGCTTGCGCAGCGGCGTCGGACTACTCAGCGTGCTAAGTGCCGGCGACAATCGCCTCGTCCTCCAGACTTGCGTTCCGGAGGCGCTGTTTCACGCTGATTCCAATCCCACCTGCTGGAGTTCGCCCCCATTGATTCCTGGGGTGCAGGCCATTGGACTAGGACCGGGCATTGGCCGGGATATAGCTACCATTCGCGCCCTGGAGGGGCTGCTGCATACGGCAGGGCAGCCCCTGATCATCGATGCGGATGCCTTAAACATTATTGCTGCTGCCGGTTGGCAATCCATCATACCGAAAGGCAGTATGCTGACCCCTCATCCCAAGGAGTTTGAACGATTATTTGGCAAAACGAGTGATTCCTTTCAACGATTGAAGCTACTGCGCGACCAGGCCGTGGCCATGCAGTCGGTCATTTTGCTCAAAGGAGCCTATACGGTAATCGCGCTTCCCGATGGTACCTGCCATTTCAATGGAACCGGCAACCCGGGAATGGCCACCGGAGGCAGCGGAGATGTGCTGACAGGCATCCTGACCGGACTCCGGGCGCAGGGATACAACGCGGCAGATGCAGCGATACTGGGTGTTCTGATTCATGGAAAGGCCGGAGATTTAGCCGCCCTGGAGACAGGAGAAGAAGCCTTGATTGCTTCCGATCTGACTCGCTTTATTGGCAAAGCGTTTCAAGCATTACACGCCATTCAAAAACCCAACTTCCAATGACGAAACTGAACCACCAATTGATTGTCCTTTCCGGGGCGGGTATGAGTGCCGAGAGTGGCATCAGCACTTTCAGAGACAGTAATGGCATGTGGGAGCAATTCGATATCACAAAGGTTGCTTCTGTGAGCGGTTGGCAGGAAAATCCTACCCTTGTCCATGAATTTTACAATTTGCGGCGCAGACAGCTAAGCGAGGTAACCCCAAATACCGCGCACCAGTTGCTGGCAGCCTTGGAGGAAAAAATTCCGGTACAAATCATTACGCAAAACGTGGATGATTTACATGAGCGGGCAGGAAGCACCCGGGTCCTGCACCTGCACGGTGAGTTGAGGAAAGTGCGCAGTACGGGCAATCCATCCTATATCGCAGATTGGGAAGGTGATTTGACACTGGACGATCGTTGTCCGCAGGGATACCCCTTACGCCCCCATATCGTTTGGTTTGGGGAGGAAGTACCGAAGATGGGCAGCGCCATGGCAGCTATGAAGCATGCCACCCATGTATTTATCATCGGCACGTCTTTACAGGTTTACCCGGCCGCTGGTTTGATAAGCTATGCGCCGAAAGATGCTGCAGTGTGGTATATAGACCCCAACCCGGCGGTTAGCCCGGAACTCGCCATCAGAGAAAACCTGACCATCTTACCTACAAGCGCCACTGCGGGCGTAGCCGATGCGATGGCACAATTATTGGCAAGTATTTGAATAGCTCAAAAGCGATAATAGAATAAGGCGGAAGTTACGAGGTAAGTGTCCAGTGAATGCGGACCCGCTGCTTTGCTTATGCCGTCGATATAATCCGATGCCGTAAGGCGGAGAATCGATTCGACCGCTACGGAGTATCGGTGTTTCACATCCCACTTGACGCCCAACCCGATAGGCAATACCGGAGTAGTAAATGAGCTGCCCTTATTCAAATCTGCCCGCACAGCGGCTTGTAAGGACTCCTGGTTCATTTGGCTAAAATCAGGCGATACGCGCACGAAGGCCAGGCCGAGGCCGGCAGCCACATAGGGAGAAATCAGTCGATCCATGGCGATTTGACCGCGGGCATTGACATAAAAGCGATCCCGACCCAAGGGCTCGAACTCGCCGATGACCGTTAAGTCAAAGGCTTCTGAATGAAACGAGTAGCCCCGGGATGCCCGCTGCGCATAGTGGGCATCATTCGCTGTTAAAAAACTGAATGCAACACCTGTGCGCAAACCGATCCGCTGGGAGAGAGGGATACGTCCATACGCTCCCAAGGCCGGACGCATTTCACGCAGGGCAGGAAGGGAGCCCGGAGTGATATCCCCTGAATACATCGCAGTACCGACAAAAACAGCGCCTTCCCAAATGAAGGGCTTATAGGATTGGCCAGCAAGTCGGGTCAATACAAAAAAGAGGAAGACCGTATAAATAGAACGCCGAATCGTCATCTGAATAAGTAAATGCATGCACAAAAGTACGTCTTTCAGCAGGAAAAGAAAGCGCCTTTAGTTAAAAGCGGAGTAAGAATTCCGAAAGGTTCGTTTCAGTGTGTATTCCCAGGCGCTTGCGAAGCCGATATCTGCTTGCTTCCACCCCCCGAATAGACACGTTCATCAACAAGGCAATTTCTTTACTGGAAAGGTTCATTCGAAGGTACGCACAAAGTTTGAGGTCATTCCGGCTCAGGTCGGGGTACTGATCGCCCAGTCGCTGCAAAAAATTGCTGTGGACCTGATCAAAATGGCCAGCAAAATATTCCCAATCCTGATCCAAATCGGCATCCCGGTCGAGCATTTTTAGCATACGGGAAATTTCCTGCTGCATTTCGGTGGTGCGCATGGCCGAATGCCGGAGCTTGTACAGCTCCGCCTGCAAGGCACTATGAATTTCGCTTTTCTGCACGAGGTGCATCGTGGCAGACGCCAGTTCCTGTGCCTGGTGATTGATTTCCGCTTCCAGTTTTTCCTGTTGCAGGCGATTAATTTCTTCCTGGGATTTGCGCACTTCCAGTTCGTGTTGCGCCTCCTTCAAGGAATGCAGATACACCATATCCTGCTTTTCCCGCTCATACCGTTTTTTCTGTTGCCGAACAATCCAATACATCAGCCCGAGCAATAATAGGCTATAAACGGAATAAGCCCAGGTGCTTCTGTACCAGGGGGGCAGGATAGTGAACCTAAAGGCAATCGGTGCACTTTCAGCGCCGGAGGGGCTTTTCGCTCGTAACCACCAGGTATATTTTCCTGGGGGCAGGTGGTTGTAGGCAATGCCATTATCCGAGTACCAATCAGACCACTGGGCATCCAGGCCGTCCATTCGATGCGAAAACTGGACAAATTCACTGGCCGGGAAGTCGGGGGTGGAGAAAGTAAAATGGATAGAATTTTGAGACGCCTTCAGTACAATGGGCGGCAAATCCTGTTGGGAAGAGTAGCCGCCATACAACAGGCTATCGGTATTGCCGGTAAGCCTTACCTCATGCAGAAAGACCTGAATAGGCTGCTGTTTTCCGAAGTAGCCAGCCGGATTGAAATGCAAGACCCCATGACCCGTTGGAATGAATACATTTTCCCGGTCTGCCACAAAGACAAAAGGAAAGGTACCCGTGAGCTGATTCCTTAGTTCGGGGATAGGAATCTTGGTTACTTTCTTTTTCAGCGCCGAATTTTCAACGCGAAGTATTCCCGTTTCCTGGCCGGTGGAGTACCACACGTTGCCATCCTTATCCTGCATCAGATAGGTAAAGGTCGTACTGGGAGAAAAATGCTCAGCAAAATCGGGGTGTGGCAAAAAATGCCCGCTGGATTCATCCCATTCAAAGATGCCCTGCTTTCCCGTAAACACCAGGCGTTCACCAAGTTGAAAAAGGTGATTACCAATATCATCCGGCAGTCCATTTTCTTTGCCATAGTAGGTGTACGACAAGGTAGCGGCCTGCGTGTCGATGGCAATCCGGTATATTCCCCGATAGGGGTGCGCCATCCAAATGCGGCCCTGCTGATCTTTAGCTAATATGCGGCTACTTTCGGATAATCCGGTCAACCGATGCTTTAAAAGCCAGGATCCATTTATTTTCTTGAAAAGGGCCAGTCCGTCGTAGTGGCCAGCTACCGCGAGTTCGTCTGTAATCGGGATAAACTTCCAGACGCCCTGAATAGCCGAAATTTTTCGCACCGGTGCGGTGGAAGAAACGTCAAAAGCCCCTTCATGGTGCCCCATCAGCAAAGAAGAACCCAGCTTGTTCAGGCTCCACACCTGACCTGCTGAGCCAGCGACCAACCTGAAATCCCTTTTTTCTGCCCGTTTATAGTGTTGTTTCCATGCAATCGCGTACAGCCCCGTGTTCATACCGAAATAGAGTTGTTCATCCAGCATGCCAACGGCATATCCGGCGCCCTCCAAATCGCCATCCGGGTAGATAATCGACAACGGAGAAGATAAATCCACCAGGTCTATTCCGTTGTCCAGGCCAATCCAAACCCGACCGCCCCGACTGGTTCCTATACTCAACACCGTATTGTTGTGTAGCCCGTTTTGCTTATTGAGGTGCTGAATCACCGTTCCGTCCTTGCCAATCCAGACGAAGCCATTTAGGGAGGTTCCAACTGCGATTCGGCCATCCGGAAGCGCCTTCGCGCAATAAATACGGTTTTCTTTGAGAAAAGCGTCGTCTGAGGTTCTCCAGGGACGAAAACGAGTCCCATCAAACACAAAAAAACCATTCTTTATAGTGGACACGAGCAGCTGGCCGTCGTTCAAGGCCAGCATGCCGGAAAGGATGTCCGTTGTAAATGACGGCATACCGGCCACCCGCCACATGTTACCTCCCCTAAATTCGTGGAAAGCACCCGAAACATCCTGCACTATGAGTTTTTCATTCCACCTACCCATGAAAAGTAAGCGGGTATTTGCCGGAAAAAGAACGCTGAGCCGGCCTTCCGCAAAACGAAACAGTTGGCTGTCTGTCCTAAAAAAAACACCCGCAGGCGTCACCTCAATATCCCAGACATCCCCAAATTCCTTGTAGGGCGCAGGTACCAATGGAAGTAAGGAGGTATAGGACATCCGCCCCACCCCATCCGGTTCCAGGTATCCAAAATCATCCTGGGCGCCCACAAAAACCCGGCGATGATCTGCCGCCACCGATCGCACAATCGTACCATTCGGCATCGGGTGCTTCTGCCAGCGCGCGCCGTCATACTCCAAAATCCCCTCATTATTGGCAAACCACATCATTCCGTTGTCCGATTGGGAAATATCCCAAATTTGAGTACCCCCTTTGTAATCATTTCGGGAAAAACCTTGCACAAAAGGAATTCCCAGATTGGTGGACTGTGCGAATAAATGGGCAGCAGAACAAATATAAATAGCTAATAATGATGTCCTTAATAAATGATTCATATAGAAAAAGCATTAGCCTAGAATGGTAAAGGAAGGTACACCTAATTATTTATTGAGTAGCATAAAAATGAACTTGTTGTAATAGTGACGTATAAATGTAGTAGTAAATAGGGCCCTTTGCGTAATAATAAAGTAGCCATAAAACACGAATAACCCCCTGATATTTACAACATTTGCCAAATGTTCTATTGCGTATGCATTGTTCCATCTCACAAATTCATTTTTTATGAAAACAGCCTTTAGATTTTATGCCCCCATCAGCCTCCTTTTGGTGCTATTGGTGGTTCAATCCTGCAAAAAAGAGGTCATTTTGGAAGTCATCGCCGGCTTCTCCTATGCGGTTGATGCTTCTGATTTCAAGAAAGTAACCTTTACCAATGCCTCCACCAACTACGTATCCGTTAGTTGGAATTTTGGAGACAATACGGCAGCCTCCACGGAAGAAAAGCCGGTACACACCTATGCGGCTATCGGAAACTACACCGTTACCCTCACGGCAACCGCCAGTGATGGTTCGACGGATGTGACGCAACAGACCGTTGCCATCGTGGATCCCAATGCCGAGTTGACGAAACTGGTAGGTGATGTATCCAAAACTTGGAAGCTGCTTCGTGTTCCGGGCACCAGTGCCTGGCCACTGGAGGTTGGACCAATCGCCCGAGACCAGGTATGGTGGGCACAAGGTCGGGATAATGACGAAATAGCGCTTCGCCCCTGCATCATGAACGATGAATTTACATTCACCCGCAGCGGAAGTTTTGTATTCGACAACAAAGGTGATTTTTGGGCAGAAGGTGGGGTTTTCGAACCCGCCAACGTATGCCAAACCGCGAATGCCGCGAACATGAAAGGCGCTAACGGAATCGACTTGTCGGCTTTTGGCAGTGCAACGCACAAATTCCGGCTTGTCAACGGAGCTAAACCGACCCTGACCGTTATTGGCAAAGGAGCGTATATCGGCCTTCCAAAAATCGGAACCGATGCCGAAGTAAAAGTGCCCCAGGATTCCGTCACGCTGGATATCGTCCGGCTGACCGATGGCGCAGTGGATACGCTGATTCTGGAGTCGGCCTACAAGTGGGATGGCAACACCAGCGGCAAGGATGACGCATACTGGCGTATCGTGCTCGTGCACTACGACAACGCATCCGCAGAGCCCCCCATTCCAAGTCCAAAACCTGTTGTCGGATTCACCGTAGCAGCAAAAGACCTGACAGTTACCCTTACGAACACCACCAAATTTGCCAATAGCTACAGCTGGAATTTTGGCGATGGTACCACTTCCACCCAGGAATCTCCTACGCATACCTATGCCGCTGCCGGAAGCTATAAAATCGTGCTGAGCGCAACCAACTCCGCCGGAACAGTCAAGGCAGAACAGGAAGTAACCGTCACCTCCGGAAGCATGACCGTAGCCGACCTGGTAGGTAGTGCCTGGAAAATCCGGAACGCTGCCAATTCCATCACCGTAGGCCCTGGACTGGGTAATAGCTCCTGGTGGCAAGTGCCCGCCAACTTTATGGATGGCTCCTCCACCGGCGGCGACGACTGGTCTTGCATCGTCGATGATGAATTCATTTTCAGCGCAGATGGCACCTATGAGTACCGCACAAAAGGTACCGCTAGAAACGATGGCTATATGGGAAGCCCCAACGGCTGCTGGTCCGACGCGCAAGTGGCAGCCAGTGGCAACGGCGCCGCGTTTGGCTCAGGCAAACATACGTTTACGTTTACTCCAGCCAGTGGAGATAAACGCCCCATTATCACCGTGAAAAACGGAGCCAGCGGAGCCGCCTTTATTGGTTTCTACAAAGGATTCTACGGCGGCGAAAACACCAATTCGGCTAACCCTCCCAACGGAGGAGCTTCCACCAACCGCTATGAAGTAATCAGCTACCTGAAAGCAGCCGGCAAGGAAACACTGACTATTTCCGTGGATATTTCCGGCGGAAAAGACGGTTCTGCCGCCTGGAACATGGTACTCGTTCGCTAATTTTTAGCGCACCTCGACGTCAAGGGCTGGTCGGCATACCCGACCAGCCCTTGAATCAACGAATCGTTGCGCCACCCCCTCTTATTACACCCATTGAAGCGGTATGCACGCCATGCCGGGATTCGGAGACCTCCCCGTCTGTCGGAAATGGATTTTATTGCCCGTTGAGCACTTGTTTTCCATCTGATCATCAGCAATCTAAACATGATGAAGAAATATATTGCCCTATTGCCAGTTCTGTTCGTCTGGGTGATAGCGAAAGCCCAGGTATCAGGTAAAGTGACCGATCCCTCCGGCGAGCCACTGATTGGCGTTTCCATTTCCATAAAAGGCACCACCGAAGGGGCGATTACTGACCTAGACGGCCGGTATAGCATTGCCGCCAACGCCGGCGTATTGCTATTTTCCTACGTGGGTTACGAGTCCCACGAAGAGTCCATCGCGGGCAGATCCCGGATTGATGTGGTACTCAATCCACAAGCCGTAGCCCTGGAAGGCGTGGTAGTCATCGGCTACGGAGCACAGCGAAAAAAGGACCTGACAGGGGCTGTGACGGTAGTAGATGAAAAGGCTATTTCGAACCGTCCCATGATTTCTGCTGCCGAAGCCCTGCAAGGCAAGGCCGCCGGCGTACAAGTCGTTCAGCCCTCGGGCAAACCCGGCGCTAATCTGGCCGTGCGCGTTCGAGGCTCCACTTCCGTATTAGCCGGCAACGAACCACTCTATGTAGTGGACGGAGTTCCTACCACGGATATTCGTGGCCTCAACCCGGCGGATATAGAAACCATGAGCGTACTCAAAGACGCTTCCTCCTCTTCCATCTATGGCGCCCGCGCTGCCAACGGCGTCGTACTCATAACCACCAAACGGGGCAAAGCAGATGCCCAGGTTATTCGATTCGATGCCTATGCCGGCGTCTCCGATTTGCGCAAACCCTTGGAAGTACTGACGACCAAGGCGTATCGCACGCTGATAAACGAAATAATTCCGGGCAGTCTCGACCCTACTGCCACCGGTTATACCAACTGGGTGGACGAAGTGTTTGGGTATGGTACCAACCAAAGCTACCAGCTCTCCGTAGCGGGTGGAAATGAACGCTCCCGACACCTCGTTTCCTTCAACTACCTCGACAACCAGGGAATCATCCGACCCTCTGCATTCAACAGGTACTCCGTGCGGCTGAATATGGATAATACCCTCCGCCCCTGGCTCAGTCTTTCTACGAACCTGAATATCCTGAGCTCCAACACCAAAGATACCCCCGATAATGCCAGCTCGGGAAGAGGGGGCGTCATTATGAGCGCCCTGAATACCCCCCCCTTTCTTAACATCTACCGAAAAGACGGAAGCGGTCAATACGACCCCAATCCCTTCCAGCCCTCCTGGGAAAACCCAGTCGCCTATATGGAAGGCGCCGATCAATTACAAAGCGACAACCGCCTGTTTGGTAATGTCAGCGCACAGGCTACCTTACTCGAGGGATTGACCATCAAAACAAATGTTGGCATAGACCTAAATGCCCATCAATGGGATTACTACCTGGATCCCTTCAAAACGAATTTCGGTCGCAACCAAAACGGACTCGCGCGGGCCGACAAATCCAATGCCAGTACCTGGCTACTGGAAAACACCCTCCAGTACGCCAAATCCCTGGGCAAGCACAACATAGGAGCCCTCGCCGGCCAAAGTATTCAGAAATTTAAATGGAATGACGCCTACATTCAAGGCAACGATTTCCCTTCCGACACCCGCGTGCGCACCCTGAACGCTGCCAATAGCATCTATGCCAGCACCGCTATCGAAGAATGGGCCTTAGCTTCTTTTTTTGGACGGGTAACCTACGATTTCAACCGCAAATACCTGTTTACAGCCTCCCTTCGCAGAGACGGTTCCTCCAAACTCGCCCAACACTGGGGCACCATGCCGGCCTTCTCCGCAGGATGGCGGCTTTCCGCAGAACCCTTTATGCAAGGGCTCGATGCCATTCAGGATTTGAAAATACGCGCCGGCTGGGGCAAAAACGGCAACCAGGAAGGCATACCCAATTATGCCCGGTATGGTCTGGTGAATTATTATCGCCGCGCTACGACTAATCCACTTTCCGGCCCAGCCTCCGTACAAACAACCTATGGCAACCCGGATTTGCGCTGGGAAACCACCGCCCAAACCAATATTGGCATCGATGTATCCCTCCTCGACGGGCGAGTTACCTTGATCGCCGATGCGTACCTAAAGCAAACCAATGACGTTTTGCTGAATGTTCAGCTTTCCAACTCTCTTCCCATCAGCTCTATTCAGACAAATGCCGGGAAAATAGAAAACAAAGGCCTCGATATCCAGCTCTCCACCGTAAACTCCGTCAAAGCACTCAAATGGAATACGGATTTCAATATTTCCTTCAACCGCAATAAGGTCCTCGACCTGGAATATACCGATGTGTATTACTTTGGTCGTATCTACAGCAACAATCAGGACGTCGCCATCGTACGCGAAGGACTACCACTGGGAAGCTTTTTTGGATATGTATCGGAAGGCGTAGATCCCGAAACCGGGGATGTTCGATACAAGGATGTCAACGGCAATGGCATTTTTGAACCAGGCGACCGCACCGTAATAGGAAACGCCCAACCCAAATTCGTTTTTGGACTTACCAACAGCCTTTCCTACAAGAAATTTGACCTGACTGTATTCTTCCAGGGCAGCTACGGCAATGATGTATATAACGCCACCCGCATCGACCTGGAAGGTATGTTCGACAGCAAAAACCAGTCCGTAGCGGTCCTGCGCAGATGGACGCCCGAAAATAGAAACACCGATATCCCAAGGGCTGGTGGAACGATCGGCAACGTCCGCAACTCCTCCCGATTCGTCGAAGACGGATCGTATATTCGCCTGAAAACAGCCACCTTGAGCTACCGACTGGAAGGAAAACAAATCCAGCGCTGGGGACTAGGAAAATGTAGCGTGTACATCACCGCACAAAACATACTCACCCTTACCAGGTACACCGGGTTCGACCCCGAGGTAAATGCGTTTGGAAATAGCGCTACAGAACTGGGCATTGATTATGGAACCTATCCACAGGCGAGGACGCTGACCGCCGGGATACACCTCGAATTTTAAACCATACCATTATGAGAATCCGCATTCCATTCATACTTCTATCGGTTGTGCTTATCGCTTCTTCCTGCCAGGACTTTCTGGAAATTGACCCCGTGTCGCAGGGAATCGCCGTGAGCAACACCGCTGCTGACTCGGTATTGTATAAGTCGGCTGCCGAACTGGAAGCCGCCCTAGCCGGAGTTTATGCCGATTTCAAAAATGAATACTATCAGCTGGATTATTTCGTAAACGGCGATGCCCAATCAGACGATGCGTATGCCGGAGGCGACAATCCCGCCAACTTTCAGATTGATGACCTAAAGCTCGATGCAACCAACACCAATGTAAGCCGGGACTGGGCATACCTCTATTCCACCATTGGAAAAGCGAACGCCGTTATCAACAACGCCGGCGCAGTCAACGATCCGGCACTGACCGCCCAACGGAAAAATGAAATCATTGGAGAGGCCTCTTTTATCCGCGCCTTCATGTACTTCCAGCTGGTACAGTTGTGGGGAGCGGTACCGCTGCAGTTGCAGGAAGTTAAAACCATCAGCGCAGCTACCCTACCGGATATTTACCCCCTGATTTTCCCCGGCCGAACCAGTGAAGAAGAGGTTTTTGCTCAAATTCTGGCAGACCTACAAAAGGCATTACCTGCCGTGCGCACCACCGCACCCCACAAAGGCTTCGTCACTACCGGTGCCGTCCATGCTATGCTGGCAAAAGTACATGCTACCCTACCGGCCAAAGACTGGAATAAAGTGAAGCAATACACGGATGCCGTAATAGCAGCAGGCTATTCCTTGCTACCTACCTACGACCAGCTATGGAACAATAGCCAGGAAAATTCTGCCGAAGCTATTTTTGAAATCAATTACAACGGAGGTAGCTCCGATGGCAACTGGGGAACCAAAATTTTCCGGGGACTCGACTGGAAAAAATTTAATCTCCCCTCCAATGACCTTATAAAAGCCTTCGACCAGGAAGGCGATGTCGTGCGAAAAAATGCCTCCATCATTTTCCTCGATGTCAGCGGCCGCTGGTCCGATCCCCATTATCCGCAAACTAAATATCCCTTTATTAATAAATATCGCAAATTTCAGGAGGGCAGCGACCAAAACTACATTTTCATACGACTAGCCGACATCCTGCTTTTGAAGGCAGAAGCACTCAACGAGCTGGGGGATCAGGCTGGAGCCGCTGCACTGGTCAATCAAATCAGGAAAAGAGCTAAACTGGCCGATACAAAAGCCGCGTCACAGGCTGAGTTGCGCCTGGCTATCGAGAAGGAACGCCGCCTGGAACTGGCCTTCGAAGGGCATCGATGGTTCGAC
>Ga0172373_10002869_pt1 | contig 25942 bp, 19 predicted proteins | sample Lak10m_2_FD_114546 | JGI IMG/M metagenome (GOLD analysis project Ga0172373, IMG submission 114546) | Freshwater microbial communities from Kabuno Bay, South-Kivu, Congo - kab_092012_10m | ecosystem: Environmental > Aquatic > Freshwater > Lake | place: Democratic Republic of the Congo...
CTTGGTCCTGCGAGTTCAGGAAGCGGAAGCCGAAGATGTTGTTGGCGTTCTCCTTCCAGAGACCGGGGCCGTTGCCGAAGATCACGTTGCCGCCGGGCAGCGCCTTGAAAACGTAGCTCGAGCCGACCACCACCCCAGGGTTGAAGGAACTCGCCGAATCCCAGCCCGTGGCTGGGTCGACCATCATCCAAGTCCCGTGCGCGGTGGTTCCACCGAAGAACAGGCCGTTCGCACCATTGGGGTTCAGGTCCCAACCCGCGTTGATGTCGGCGGTGGTGCTGACCAGCTGCTGCTCGATGTTCAGGAACAACCCCTGGCTCGTGGCGGGGATGTCGAGATTCAGATTCCAGTTGACGACAGCGGCGTCGACGGATGAGACGATGGCGGACGACGTGGCCGCAGCCAACGCCATCCAAATGGATGGATTCTTCATTTCCTTTTCCTCTCCCTCGGACTCAGATGAGTCCAGACTTGACAAACACCAGACGATCCTGATCCTCAGACCACGCGATCACCAAGCCCTTTTCGCTTCGTGTCGGGTTGTCTGAAGCGGCCCGAACTCCCATAGGGGCCACGATCACCATTCCACGACTTCTGGTCCATGCAAATGGGTTCCCTGAATTGAAACAAATTCAGCCGAAGAACCTGACCAAGGACCATAATCTGGGCAGTCAAAGTCTGGAAAGGGCGCATCGACGATTACAACCCTCGGCGCAACATCGACTTACAACACGCCCAGCCGTATGGCGCGTGACCGCCCGATCACGCCATGATCCCGCGCACGACCTTGCCGTGCACGTCCGTCAGGCGGTAGTCGCGCCCCTCGTGCCGGAACGTCAAGCGCTTGTGCTCAAAGCCCAAGAGGTGCAGCATGGTCGCGTGCAGGTCGTGGACCTCGACGGGGTTCTCGATCACGTTGTAGCCAAACTCATCGGTCTTGCCCCAACTGATGCCGGGCTTCACCCCGCCGCCGGCCAACCACACCGTAAAGCAGCGCGGGTGGTGATCGCGGCCATAGTTCTCGCGCGCGAGCGGCCCCTGGCAGTACACGGTGCGCCCGAACTCGCCCGCCCAGAGCACCAGGGTGTCATCGAGCAGGCCACGCTGGCGAAGATCCTTGATCAGCGCAGCCTGCGGCTGATCGACCGCGCCGGCCTGCGCACGCAGTTCTCCAGGCAGGTTCCCGTGCTGGTCCCACCCGCGCATGTACAGCTGCACGAATCGAACGCCACGCTCCGAGAGCCGCCGCGCCATCAGGCAGTTGGCAGCGAACGAGCCCGGCGTGCGCACGTCGGGCCCATACATCGCCAAGGTGGCTTCGCTCTCGTCGCCGAAGTCCGTCAGTTCGGGCACCGACATCTGCATGCGGTACGCCATCTCGTGCTGCGCGATGCGCGCCTGCACTTCGGGATCCAGGCTGTCCTGGAACTCGCGCGCGTTGATCTCGCTGACCAGGTCCAGCATCTGCCGCCGATCCTCGCGCGTCAGTCCATCGGGATCGCGCAGGTGCAGCACGGCATCTCGTCCGGCGCGCAGCTTGCAGCCTTGGTGCTCGCTCGGCAGGAAGCCGCTGCCCCAGAAGCGCGCACTCAGGGCCTGCATGTTGCCCAAGCCCTGCGTGATCATCACCACGAAGCTCGGCAGGTTCCGATTCGCGCTGCCCAGCCCGTAGCTCACCCACGCGCCGAAGCTCGGGCGCCCCGGCTGCTCGGTGCCGGTCTGGAAGAACGTGATGCCCGGCTCATGGTTGATCGCCGAGGTGTGCAGCGAGTTGATGAAGCAGATCTCGTGCGCCACGCTGCCGGTGTGCGGCAGGAGTTCGCTGAGCCATACACCACCTTCGTTGTTCTCGTGGCGATCGAAGCGGAACATCGTCGGTGCCACCGGGAATCGCGCCTGACCGCTGGTCATCCCCGTGATGCGCTGGCCGTTGCGCACCGAATCCGGCAGGTCCTGGTCGAACCGATCAACCAGCCCGGGCTTGTGGTCGTACAGGTCGAGCTGGCTCGGCGCACCCTCCATGTGCAGGTAGATCACGCGCTTGGCACGCGGCGCATAGTGCGGCAGGTTCGACAGGATGCCCGCAGCCTCGTTCGAGACCGATCCCGCGAGCGCACCCTTGGCCATCGTGAGATCAGCCAGCGCCGCGCCGCCCAAGGCAGCACCAAGCGAGCCAGCGACCTTGCCGAAAAAGCGCCGGCGCGTCAGGTTGAGCAGGTACTCCTCAAGCGGGTCGGCTGGGCCTTGCGTGATCGGGTCCTTGCGCATGAGGTGCTCCTTCGCGTTCAGTCCTTCACGATCACGGGGTCGCTGGCCAGGATCGCGTTGGCGACCATGGTCCATGCGGCCAGTTCGGCGGGCTCCATCGATCGGCCGGCGGCATGCTCGCCGACGGCCACGAGCTTCATGGCGTCCTCGGCGCTGCGCGCAAAGCGTGCGCGGTACAGGTCCAGGTCCTCGAGCAGGCGCTCAAGCAAGCCAGCACGTGGTTCATGCGCGGTGGCCCGCACGAAGAGCGTGCGCATGCGTGCCGCATCGCTGCCGGGCTCGGCGAGCACTCGCGCCGCGGCCGCACGCGCTGCCTCCACGAACTGCGGGTCATTCCACAGCACCAGCGCTTGCAGCGGCGTGTTGGTCGACATGCGCCGCGTGGTGCAGAACTCACGCGTGGGGGCATCGAAGGTCAGCAGCGAGGGCGGCGGCACGGCCCGCTTCCAATAGGTGTACAGGCTCCTTCGCCAGAGATCGTCACCGCTGCCCTGCTCGTACGCGCGCGTGTTCGACTGCAGCATCGCGACTTCCTGCCACAGCCCTTCGGGCTGGTAGGGCTTCACGCTGCGGCCACCGAGTTCTTCGACGAGCAGCCCGCCCACGTAGAGCGCTTGGTCGCGGATCTGCTCGGCGGCGAGCCGCTGCCGCGGATACCACGACAGCAAGCGGTTGTCCGCATCGAAGGCGGCGACCTCGGGCCGCGTGCGGCTCGACAGTCGGTAGGTCGAACTCGTCACCACCAGCCGCACGAGCTCGCGCACGTTCCAGCCGCTCTCGCGGAACTCGATCGCCAGCCAATCCAAGAGCTCCGGGTGCGTGGGCAGGTCGCCCTGCAGGCCGAAGTCCTCGCTCGTCCGCACGAGCCCGCGACCAAAGAGCAGTTCCCAGACCCGGTTCACCGTCACGCGAGCCGTGAGCGGGTTGCGATCGCTCACGATCCACTGCGCCAAACCAAGTCGGTCGCGGGGCAGCTCGTCGGGCCACGATCCGAGCACCTTGGGAATGTCCCGCATGACCTTGCGGTTCGCATCGGGTGCCGTGTACGAGCCACGCATCAGGACGTAGGTGTCACGCGGCGCACCGAGCTCGCGCATGACCATGGTCTGCGGCGACTCGGCCTTTGCGCGCTCGATGCGCAGGTCGATCGATGCCACGCGCTGCGCCGCCTGCCGGTATCGCGGCGAATGCTGGACGCGCCAGCTGTCGCGAGCCAGTTGAAGGGCGCCATCATGGACGGCAGGATCGGGCATGAACAGCCCAAGATCCGCCGAGGCCAGGACGGCCTCGGGCCGGTCAGCCCGCGCGTAGAAGCCGCCCTGTCCGCCAGTGTTCACGATCTTGAAGACCAGCTGGCTCTCGCCAGCCGGCAGTTCGACGCTGATGCGGTCCTGATCGGGAGCAGCCGCGCGATCGGTGGCGTTCGCATGGACCTCTTCACCGTTGCGCCAGACCGTGATGCGGTCATCGCTGCCCAGCGAAAGCTCCAGCGTGCGCGCCGTCGGCGCAAACACCTGCCGTGCGATGTACTCCGCCCCCACGCCCTGCGCCAGCCCGACCACCTGGGCTTCACGAATGCCCGGCGCGTGTCGCCAGCCGCCATTGCCGAACTTCGCGTGGCGGTTGAACCGCGCCTCGCGGCCCGGGCCGTGTTCGGCACGTGCCGCCTCGAGCGATCCGCTTCCGAAGACTTCGCTCAGGTACCAGTCGCTGGTGGCGATCGGCAACTGGGCCAGCACACGATCGTCGACGGGCGCCACATGCACGCGAACGCGACCGATCGAGTGCTGCGCATAGGGCGACTGGTAGCCGAGCTTGAGTTCGAGTTGCGTGCCGGTCGCAAAGCCGATGGGTGCTTCGGTCAGGACGTACGCCACCCGCCCTTGCCCATGGACATGGCCTTCGAGCGCCCACTGCCGGCCGTCGCCACCATCGAGCGCATTCACGGCGCGGAAGTCCCCGTTGGGCTGCTCATGGCTTGCCCAGGCCCAGATGAACCGCACCGGCACGCGCACGCGCGGATCCTCCAGGCTGACCGCCTCGGCGCTGATCGAACTCAGCACGGCGTTGCCGTTGGGGGCCCGGCCCACGCGTCCACCGAAGCTCGGATCCGCCAACGCCTCGAGGGCAATCAACCTCACGCCGGTCTCGGGAAACCTGAGCGTGATGGTGTGCTCGTCGACATCCGGGTTCGCACCCGACGCCAGCACCGATCCATCGTCCTGCGTCGTCAGCGTCGCTCCGCCCGCGCTGATCGCCCGCTCGACGACAGGCCGGGTCCACGCGATGCCTTCTTCAGAACGCCAACGCGCCAGAAATGAATCCAAGAGCGCGCGGTCCTCGTCGGCACCTGCATCGCGCGCGGCGATCGCCTGCGTGCGCTCGCTCGACAGTTGCTCGAGCGTGCCAGCCAGCTGCGGATCCGCCACCGGAATGGCCGGCTCGAACGCACGGTTGGGATCAGGCAACTGCGAGTAGAGCCCGGGCTCCTCGATGCTGTTGAAGAACGCCAGCATCGAGTAGTAGTCCTCGGTCGTCACGGGATCGAACTTGTGGTCGTGACACCGCGCACAGCCCATGGTCAGGCCAAGGAAGACCGAGGCCGTCGTGTTCGTTCGGTCGACCCAGTACTCGACCAGGTACTCCTCTGGAATCGCGCCGCCCTCGTCGGTCGTGACGTGGTTGCGATTGAAGCCGCTGGCGATCACCTGATCCTGCGTGGCCCCGGGGATCAAGTCGCCGGCCAGCTGCTCGATCACGAAACGGTCGTAGGGCATGTTCGACCGGTACGCCTGCAGCACCCAGTCGCGCCACGGCCAGATCTGCCGACCTGCGTCCATATGGATGCCGCAGGTATCTGCGTAGCGGGCCAGATCGAGCCACGGCACCGCCATGCGCTCCGCGTAGCGCGTGACGTACGGCTCCTCCTCGAGCAGCATGGCCACGAGCCGTTCGTAGGCATCGGGGCGATCGTCCGCCAAGTACGCATCGAGCTCGCGGTCAGTCGGTGGCAGTCCCGTCAGGTCAAGGAACACGCGACGCGCCAGCGTCGCGCGGTCAGCTTCAGGACCAGGCGCGATGCCAGCACCCTGCCAACGCTCCACGATGAATCGATCGATCGGGGTGCGCCCCCATGAACTCGCCTGCACATCGTCATCGCTGCGTCCCTCGGGCGCCAGGAACGACCAGTGCGCTTCGTACGGTGCGCCCGCCTCGATCCAGCGCGCAAGCAGGGCGCGTTCATCGTCGCTCAGCGCGCGCTTGCCGCTGTCAGCCGGTGGCATTGCGACATCGGGATCGGTCTCATGGATCCGTGCCAAGAGCACGCTGCGCTCGGGCGCCCCCGGCACGATCGCCGCACCATCGGGGCGCGCCGCCGTGGCGGCTTCGAACGAGTCAAGGCGCAAACCAGCCTGCTGCTTCGCGCGGTCCGGGCCGTGGCACTGGAAACAACGGTCACTCAGGATCGGGCGAATGTCTTGCCCGTAACGGATCTCGCTGGCGAGCGACGCAGGGCGTGGTTGCGGCCGCGCGCGACCCGCTCCCGAGCCACCGTGCGCCACCAACCATGCCCCCACCACGGCGAGCATCAAGGAACCCAGGAGCAACCGTGGGAGAACCGCCATGCGATTCATCCTAGTCCCGAAACCAGCGACGCCAAGCAGGTCCTGAAGGACGCGGGCGTGCCATCCCACACGCCACCTTGGCGCGGCCGACGTGCACCACCGCCACCCCAGCGGGCGCTGCCCGCCCACGGCTCGCGGTTCCATGTCTGGACCGACTTGCGCGACCCCGGCTCGAATCGGATGGTCTGCCCATGGATGTTCAGTGCTCGACGGACGGTGCCGACCGATCGGCAGTGCAGCCCGGAACCATGATCAGTCACACCCTGGCACTTCTGGCGAGATCGACCCCGCTCCGCACCTGGTTCGTGGCGCGCTCGCGGAGCGAGGAGCACATCGTGCTCCATGTCTCGCCCGGATCCAACCTCGCCTTGGCACCCGGGCAGGCCTACGCCACCTCGGCGACACCCTGCGGAACCGTGGTCAAGACCGGTCGCACCGTGGTCAGATCGCTGCAGGGAGCGACGTCCGCCAGCTGCAGCGATGAACTCCTGCGAGAGTGCGGCGCAACCCTGTACGCAGGCAGTCCGCTGCTCTGGGCCCCTGATGACGGCCCCTGCGAGTGCTTCGGGACGCTCGGCGGTCTCGGCAGGAACGCAACCGCCGACGACCTCGCCCCCCACCTGCCGCTCATCACGCACGCCGCCGCCGTGATCGGCTTTGCCCTGCAGGCAGCGCACGATGCCGATGCGCTGCGTCGACGCGCCGAACGCGCCGAGAGCGAGAGCACCGTCGACGACCTCACGCGCCTCTACAACCGACGGGGCTGGACATCGATCGCCTACGCCGAAGCCGGACGCATCCAACGCTACGGCTCGTCGGCAGGCCTCATCATGATCGACCTCGATGAACTCAAGCGGACGAATGATGCCTACGGCCACCGCGCTGGCGACGCGCTGCTGCGCCATGCCGCGCAGGTCATCCGGTCGTCCTTCCGTGACTCGGACGTCATCGCGCGGCTCGGAGGCGACGAGTTTGCGGTGCTGCTGATGGAATCCGATGCCCCTGCCACCCGCTGGACCGCAGCGCGCGTGCAGGAATCACTGGCGATCGCCGGCATCCAGGCCAGCGTGGGCTGGTCATCGCTCGATGGCTCGCGGGACATCGAGGCTGCGCTCCACGACGCCGACGCCGCCATGTACGCGGCCAAATGCGCGCGACGACGGATCACGCTCAGCACCGGCCCCGAACGGCCGCACCGCGCCTAGCTGCTCAGGACCTTGATGAAGGTTCGGCGCTCCGGAGACGCTCGTCCTGCTGCCGCTCCGTTCCAACTTGCCGATCGAGCACTTGGTGCAGCAGCCACGGCCACGCCGTGAAGAGCGCCGCGCTCAGGCGAACCAGCGAACTCGTCCAGACTTCGGGAACAGGGCGGTGCATGCACCGCACCACGGCTGCAGCCACCCGCTCCGGCGACTGGATCAGGAACGATGGCGCGTGGTCGGGAACCTCCGCCGTCGAACCACCTGCACCTGATCGGCGATCGGACTCCACGAAGAACTCGGTCTTGGTCGTGATGGGGTGCACGCTGCTCACCGCAATGCGATGCGCCTGAAGCTCGGCCCTGAGTGCCGCACAGACCATGGCCTGCGAAGCCTTGGTGGCGCAGTACGCGCCGTGGTAGGCCAGCGGAAACTTCCCGATGCAACTTGACGACATGATCAAGTGCCCAGGTTGCTCCGCAGCGATCCACCGACGCGCAGCAGCCCGGCACAGCGACAGCGCCGCAAAGAAATTCACCTCGAACATCGTCCGCAGGTCAGCCTCGCTCATGTCGATCAGCCCGGCGCGCGTGCCGAAACCGGCATTGGCAAAGACCACATCGACGCGGCCAAACGCCGACACGGCGTGTGCAAGGATCTCGTCAGATGCCCCCGCTGCCGCGACATCGATCGCGAGCGCGTGGGCTTTCCCGCCAGCGTCCTCGCACGCGGCAGCGACCTCGCGAAGCCGGTCCGCGCGCCGCGCGACCAGGACCACCCTCATGCCGGAGGCGGCACACGCCCGAGCCGTTGCCGCACCGATGCCCGAACTCGCCCCGGTGACGACCACCACTCGATCAGCCAGCGCACCCATGCAGCGAATCTATCGGACGGAGTTTCAGAGGCCTTCGGTGCCATTCAATGGTTATAAGACTTACTTTGGCACCCCAAGAGCAAGCTCTCACGTGCAACCCCGTGCCCAGACTCAGGTTCTGTTCGAGTGACGCCATTGCCGAGAACTGCGAGATTTTCGCGAACTTTTTCGCCCCTTCGCTGTCCTCGATGCCATCTTTCGACGACGTGTCCCATCACGCCCACGGACAGCGTGGTGGGGAAGCGTGTTCTCGCACGATGGAAGTCCGAACCCGTGATCTGAAGGAGATCTGAAACCATGAATCGCCTGTGTCTTTTCGGCAGCCTCACCGCTGCACTGTGTGCCGCGAGCACCGCCCTTGCTCAGGATGAGTGCGCCAGCGCTCCCACCCTGGTCAACGGCGTCGCCTCGGCGTTCAACACCGCCACCGCCACCGCCAGCCCCGAAGCCGTGAGCGGCGCCCTGTGCGCCGGCACGTACTTGAACTGGCAGGTCACGCAGCCTGATGTGTGGTTCAAGTGGGTCGCCCCCGCCCAGAACGGCACCATCGACATCAGCACCTGCGATGCCGCGTCGTACGACACGTCCATCGTGCTGTACGAAGGCACCTGCGGTTCGCTCGTCGAAGTCGCCTGCAACGGTGACTCGGCTGGCGGCAACTCGTCGTGCCAGCAGTACTACTCCGAGATCGTCGGCTTCTCCGTGACCCCCGGCTCGACGTACTACGTGCGCGTCGGTGGCTACAACGGTGCCACGGGTAGCGGCAACCTGCTCCTGGCCTTCACGCAAGGCGCCGCGAACTGCGGCAGCGCCGGCGCATGCAACGTGGCCCACGCGACCCCGGGCTGCGACGACACCACCTGCTGCAACATCGTCTGCAGCCTGTTCCCGTCGTGCTGCGACACCGGCTGGGACCAGTCGTGCGTCGACATCGCGATCCCCGAGTGCGGCTTCTACTCGTGCACCCCGGTTGGCCCGGCCAACAACTGCGCGACCAACGCCACCACGGTGACCACTGACGGCGCGTACGCGTTCAACACCGCCGGCGCGACGATGGATGGCCCAGACCACGCCGGTAGCGGTTGCAACTCCGGCACCGACACGTTCTTCAACGACGTGTGGTGGAAGTTCGTCGCTCCCGCCAACGGCGTGGCGTCGATCTCGACCTGCGGCGCTATCGGCTACGACAACAAGCTCGCGGTGTACAACCTGGGTGCCAGCCCCGTCGGCTTCGACTACAACGACCTCGCGTCGGTGCTGGTCGGCTGCAACGATGACGGCAGCGCCACGTGCTTCCTGACCGACGGCGTCACGCCGTACGCGTCGGCGATGACCGCCACGGTCATCCAGGGCAACACGTACCTGGTCCGCATGGGTTCGTACACCGACGGAGAAACCGGCGCAGGCACGATCACGATCGACCTGCCGTCGGCCTGCACCCTCGATGTGAACAACAAGACCGAAGGCGAAGCCTGCGGTTCGGACTCGAACGGTGGTTGCAATGACCTCGCCGGCGGCGCGCCGACCGAGTTCATCTCCCTGGGCGACACCGTCAAGGGCACGTTCCAGACGTTCGTGGACACCGCGACCGGCAACGTGACCCGTGACCTCGACTGGTACCGCCTCAACCTCACCAGCGACCAGACCGTGACCGTCGACCTGCGCAGCGAGACCTTTGCGTTCGCGTTGCTGCTCGGCGGTGAGTGTGGAAACACGATCACCCTGGCAACCACGGCTGCGGGCTGCCCCGAGACCTTCTCGACCTGCGTGAAGGCTGGCGCGTACTACCTCGTCGTCGCGCCTGACTTCGATGATGGCTCGCTTGCCTGCGGCCAAGGCAGCCGGAACGAGTACTCGATCAAGGTCACCGGCACGCCGGCGTCCTGCCCGATCACGCTCGATACCAGCTGCTCGGCTCCCGGCCCGGACGACCGTCAGCTCTCGGTGAGCGCGGCCCCGACCGGCAACTTCGTGCAGGGTTGCGCGACCGGCTGCGGCAACGGCACCGGCGGCAGCACCGACAACTCGTTCGCGGCGGTCATCACCGGCGCGAACCTGCTGAAGGAAATCAGCTGCTTCAACTTCGGCGTCGCTGCCCTCCGCTCGGTGACCCCGACCGGTGGCTCCTGCGGCTACGGCGCGACGGATCTGCTGATCCCGGTGGTGCTCTCGGTCTACCGCGACACCAACGGCGGCACTCCCACCAACTTCATCAGCTCGGGCGCTGCCGACGGCGACCTCGAACTGATCCAGTCGTGGAACGTGCTGGTCCCCTCGGGCGTCTACATGGCCAACTTCGAGCCTGATGAGCCCCTCTGCGTCGAGAACGAGACCAACCTCGTCTTCGTCATGGACACCCCGAACCTCTTCAACGGCACCGTCCAGGGCGTTCCCTCGGGCGCGGGCTACCGTTGCGGTATCGGTGTGGCAGCGGGCGCATTCCCGTCCAACACCTTCCTGCGCTACACCCTGTGCACGGGCACCGCGCAGAACATCTTCCAGCCGGTCGGGGCGAACGCCTACGAGTGGCCGGTGGTGGTGAACGGTGCGGCGGCGGCGTGCTCGGGCAGCAACTGCCCCGGCGACTTCAACGCCGACGGCGTGCGTGACGGTGCCGACCTTGGCGCCCTCCTCGCAGGCTGGGGTACCCCCGGTGGCGACGTCAACGATGACGGCGTGACCGACGGTGCTGACCTTGGCGCCCTGCTCGCGGTCTTCGGTACGGCCTGCCCGTAATCCGAAGCCAGTCTCCTGAGATCACTTCCCCCCCGGCCCTGCGCCGGGGGGGATTTGTTTTTGGACCACATGATGAGTGCACGATGGCGCCCCTCCCTGCGCTCGTCATACTGATGGCGTGCACTCGATCGCCGCGATCGCCTGGCTGCTCGCGACCGACATCCCATTCGGTCCCAACAGCGGTTCCGCGTTGCCACCAGCACACGCACCCAATCAGGTTGCACTCGCAGACCTCGATGGCGACGGCGTGCTCGATGCCATCGTGCCCGGCCGCAACACTGGTCGCGTGATTCGATGGTCGCTGGGCACCGGTGGCGCGCCGTCGTTCGGCGTCTGGCGCGAGCTGGAAGTGCCGGCACAGGCCGACTGGGCTGTCGTGGAGCCTGGCTTGACCGCCACGCCCAACGTGCTGCTGGCCTTGCGCGCGTATCAAGGTGCGGTGCTCCGCCTGGACAACCTCGGCCAAGCCCAGTTCGGCACCGGCTCGAGCTGGCCGCAGGAGCGCGAGCCGCGCACCATGGAGCTGGCCGACCTCACCGGTGATGGGCTCGCCGATCTCATCGTGGCGAATGCGTCAGGTCCAACGCTGCGCATCGATCGGGCCGATGGGCTTGGGGGCTTTGCTCCCCATCAGCGCCTGCGCAACGATGATTGGTTCGGCGGCACCGGCTCCCTGCAGCAGGTGCGCGCTACAGATGTCGATGGCGATGGTTGGCTGGATGTCGTGGCGTCATCGATCTCGACGGGATCCCTGCTCACGTGGCGCAACCGCGGCGGCGCGCTTGCCGAGTGGCCCGTGCACACCCCCATCCAGCCGCTCGTTGCCGATCAACCGGCGATCACCACCTTCGTGCTCGCCGACATGGATGACGACGGTGACGACGACGTCGTTGCGCAACTGCTCTCGGTCGAGGTGAACCAGCCGCTGGTCATCTGCTGGAACGACAACGGCCAGTTCACGCGGCAGGATTCATTCGCCGGGCCCGACACCGGCTACGGCTGGACGTGTGCCGTGGCCGACCTCGATCGCGACGGCGATCTCGATGTCGTGACCAGCGTGGCCATCATCAATGGCGGCCTCTACCTGATGGAGAACGTGGGCACCGCAACGCGGCCAGCGTTCGGCGAAGCGGTCCTCAAGCGCCCGAGTCCGTTCGTGCGGCACATCGAGCTGGTCGACACCGATGGCGATTGCGACCTTGACATCGTGGCTGCGGACATCAGCAGCAACGCGATCATCAGGTTGCCGAACCTGACCGGCTGCGCCTTCGCATCATCGTTGGCCGGCGAACCCGCAGCGAAGCGCAGGCCGCTCGGCAGCGCTGCCATCGACCCACCCAGCGCGGCTGGGCCGCACGCTGCGTTGACCATGCGCTCAAGAGGCCTCGACGCCCGCGAACGCGCGATCGAACTGGCCGCCTGGGGCGCGCCACCGAGCCGCCCGGCCGATCAGGGCTCGCTCGCTGGCAGCACGTGCGGGCCCGGCGACGGATCGGCGGGCCGCTGCGACGAGCCGCACCCGACGCCGGGCTGCTTCACGACCGAGTGCTGCGAAGCCGTGTGCCTGATCGTGCCGGACTGCTGCGTGCTGGCCTGGGATCAGGCGTGCGTGGACGTTGCGGACACCGAGTGCGATGGCCTGTACTGCCCGGCACCGGGTTCGTGCGATGCGCCCCACGACACGGGCGGTTGCGACGACGAAGCCTGCTGCGCCCGATCCGTTCGGTTGGATGGCTGGTGCGGCGCCGCGCTCTGGGACCAGACCTGCGTGAGCGATGCTGCGTGGTGGTGCCCCTTCACATCCTGCGAACTCGAGGGTCCGCCGGGCGCACGCCCCGAGGGCGAGGCGTGCTTCGACCGCATCAACGATGGATGCACGTTGCCCGAGCCGGCGTTCGATGCGCTGGCCTGTGGCGAGCGCGTGGCGGGCAGGTGCACCACCGGAGCGCCGCGCGACACTGATTGGTATGCACTGCCTGCTGGCGGTCACACGATCGGCTTGCGTGCAGAGTTCCCGGCCAGCCTGACGATCGTGCGCGGCAGCTGCGTGACCATGCTTGAACAGATGGCGTGGCAGGCGATCGGGCCATGCGAGCCGCTCTTGACCACCGTCTGCGTTCCCGCAGGTGAATCGTGGTACGCAATCGTGAGCCTGGGCAGCCCGGAAGGCCCGATCCAGTCGGGGCAGCCGTGCACCGATCCGGATCCTGACAACCCGCCCGATCCCGATGATCCGCCGATCATTCCCGGTGCGTTCGGCACGCGGTACGAGGTCTCGCTCTCGTGCGGAACCTGCGCACCGTCACCGGACCTGAACGGCGATGGCGTCGTGAACGGCGCTGATCTTGGGCTGCTGCTCTCGTCATGGGGTGTGACGGGCAGCGGGGTGACCGGAGACCTGAACGGCGACGGCGTGGTGGATGGCGCCGACCTGGGCGCGCTGATCAGCGCGTGGGGCTGAGCTCAGCGCTCCGGTGCGGGCAAAGCGCTCGCTTCACGACGCACGCCAGAACTGCATCACGGCTGCGAAGTCCGCAGCAACATGATCCGCACGCGCCACGACGGGCGCTCGAGCAACGGTCTCAGTGAACGCGATGAACTCATCAGCGACGCCGGCGTCGCGGATCTCCCAATCGGTGATGCCGTCACCGACCGCGATCACGCGGCCGACCAACCCAAGCGCACGGACCGCGCGTGGCTTGCTCCGGGGCGAGGCGAGCATGCTCGACGGATCCAGTCCGAGCGAGCGACCATCCGCTGACCAGAGCAGGCGATTCGCGCAGACATGCGATCGCTCGATTCCGAGCGCTTCCACCACCGGATCGATCCACTCGTGGAACCCGCTCGTGACGACCCACACCCGGTCCGCGCCCTGGCGCAGCTCCTGCTCGTGTGCACGAAGCGATGGGCTCACGGCTGCGTGCAGGCGCGCGATGAGCCGGTCCACCATCGCCCGATCGAACTGCAGCAGTGCGAGCCGCTGCGAGAGGCTTTGGTCGATCGGCAACGAGCCATCCATGCCGGCATCGGTGATCGAGCGGATGCACGCGAGCACCTCGGCGCGGTCGCTACGGCCTTCGAGCGCGATCGCCGCAAGCTCGTCGAGCGATTCCACCGTGACGATCGTGCTGTCGAAGTCCAGGACGAGGTGGGCGCTCATGGACGGACTCAACCGATGACGGGCTCGGCGCCATCGACGATCGTTGGGGGTGCCGAGTGGGACGCCGGCTGCGTGACCACGGGTGCGCCGCACTCCGGGCACGTGCTGGCACCAAGCGATCCTGCCAGGTCATATGAGCACGCAAAGCACTGCCGCTGGGAGAGCACGATGCTGAAACCAAGGCCGCATCGCGCACACGGGTGCATGGCACCGTCCACTGCGATGCGCTGCCGGTGCTTGCAGCGGGGACAGTCGCACTGGAGGTCCTTCAGGTCGAGCACGCTCGTGGCCTTGATCGCCCGAGCCATGCGGTCGAGCACCGCCGAGATGGCTCCGCCGCACACGATCATCGGGATCATCGCCACGAGGACCCGCTCCGTAAGATCGCCGTGCCATCCCAAGGCGAGGTAGACGAAGAGAAGCCCGCCCTCCATGAGCACCAGGCCCACGGTGACCAGGTGCAGCACGCGTGCCCAACGCCCGCCGCGTGCGTGGCGGAAGACGCGACCCATGCCGATCGCAAGCGCGAAGGTCGCCAGGAGCACGGCGCCTGCACCCTGCCGCTCCATGGAGGTGCGGTCGGGCTCGGCCAGGTTCCAGGGCTGCTGCAGGTCGTTGGCGATGCCCAGCCAGATCATCAGCGCGATGCCCAGCAAGGACAGCCCCGCGACCTGCCACGCCATCGCACGCCGCTCGCGCGGATCGCCGAAGCAGACCATGAAGGCGATAGGCGAGACCGCCATGAATTGCCAGCCCCGGAGTCCGTCGTCGACTGAGCCGCCGAACTGCCAAGCCGCGGCGAACCAGGCCACAAGCGCTGCCATCTGCAGCCCGAACGCGACCCATGCCCCGCGCACCGCCAGCGGGTAGGCCAGCCCCCGCATCGCGATCGCTGCTGCAACGGATACGCCAAGGCACGCCGCACCAGAACCCATGCACCCCTGGAAGACGGTCCCGAGCGGAATCCAGACCGCAGCGCAGAAGAATGCCGCCGAAGCGCCGGTGCCGATGACGATCGTCAGCACCACCGGCGTCGTGCGAGCATCCCCGCCACGGGTGGCCACCGCCCAGATGCCGCTCATGACCGTGAGGATCATGGCCGTGCCGGCAAGCCGCCACGCTTCGTTGCTCTCCATGAAGAGCCCCAGCAGCGTGCCACCCAGCGAGGCAGCGAGCGACAGGGAAAGGACCGCAAGGGTCAGCGCGCGGAAGTTCACGCCGGGATCGTAAGGCTGGCAACGCTGATGTGGAACACGCAGCGCGCTGGGTCCCCGGGATCAACCGGATGGCTGCACGCGATTCGATGCCGCACGGACGAAAGCCGGGGCAACTGCCCACGATGCGCAAAGCCGCCGACCGGAATCGAACCGGCAACCTCCAGATTACAAATCAGGTGCTCTGCCAGTTGAGCTACGGCGGCGGAGGTCCGGCGAAGTCTAACGAGCGCCGGCGCGATGCCGCTTGATCGCGATCGCGAGCAGGCTGACATCCGCAGGATTGATGCCGGCCAGCCGGCCTGCCTGCCCGAGCGTGGCCGGGCGGAACTTGCGCAGCACCTCCACCGCCTCGCCGCGCAGGCCGGTCACGCCCGCAGGATCCAGATCCATCGGCACGCTCACGCGCTCGTGATCCTGCGCACGCCGGATGTCGCTGTGCATCCGCGTGATGTACCCCTCGTAGCGCACCTCGGTCATGGCCTTCGCCGCCAGCGCCACGTCATCGATGCCCAGGGCGAGCGCAAAGGCCTCGTCCGTCGTTGCAGGATCGAGCGCAACAGGTCGCAGCGCCCTGCCCGATGCGGTCTTGGGGTCGAGCCGCGCGCGCAACGCGATGAGTGCTGCCTGGGCGGCCTCGAAGGCGTTCCACTGCGCCGCGCCGATCAATCCCCAGGAACGCGCCTCGCGCGTGAGCCGATCGGCCGCATTGTCGGCGCGCAGCAGCAAGCGATGCTCCGCGCGGCTGGTGAACATGCGGTACGGCTCACGAGGGACCTTCGTCACCAGGTCGTCCATCATCACGCCGATGTACGCCTGGTCACGCCCGAGTCGCACCGCATCCGCGCCCCGCACGCGCCGCGCAGCGTTGAGGCCAGCAAGCAAACCCTGCGCGCCCGCTTCCTCGTAGCCGCTGGTGCCGTTGATCTGCCCAGCCAGGAACAGGCCGCGCACGAGCTTGGTCTCGCCGGTCGCATCGATCTGGTGCGGCCAGACCATGTCGTACTCGACGGCGTAGCCGAACTTCAGGATCGTGGCCCGCTCGCACCCGGCCAAGCCACGCACGATGCGCTCCTGCACCTCGGCCGGCAGGCTCGTGCTCAGGCCGTTGCAGTAGACCTCGTCCGTGTGCAGGCTTTCGGGCTCGAGGAAGACATGATGGCTGTCGCGATCGGCGAACCGCACCACCTTGTCCTCAAGGCTCGGGCAGTAGCGAGGCCCGCACTCCGCCTCGACCTCGCCCGCGTACATGGGCGCGAGATGCAGGTTGTCGCGGATCAGCTGGTGCATCCAGGGCGTCGTCTGCGTGGCCCGGCACTCGACTTGCCGAAGCGCCGGAAAGCGTGCGCGGTCGGTCGTTTCGCTGAAGGGCTCGGGGCGGGCGTCGCCAAGCTGCGGCGGCAGGGATTCCCAATCGATCGATCCACGCGCAAGGCGAGGCGGCGTTCCGGTCTTGAGTCGACCGAGCTCGAAGCCGAGCGCACGCAGCGTGGCGCTGACCGGCACGGCAGCACCCTCGCCGATGCGACCGCCGACGACCTTCTCCTGGCCCGTGTGCATGAGGGCACGCATGAAGGTGCCTGTCGTCAGCACGCAGGCGCCGCAACGGAGCGTGGTCGGGCCGTGCGCTCGCAGGCTGCGACGGGCGCCCTCGCCGTATGGAGCGCGTGCGAGTTGGTTGCCCGTGGCGTTGGCTTCGATCGCCGTCCCTTCCGCCTCAACCGTGCACGCTCCCGGCGCAAGCACGGCGCCCGCGATCGACCCATCCACGACCTTGAAGGCATCCACGGTGCCCTCGATCACGGTGATCTCGGGGTCGCACGCCACCAAGCGCTGCAGCTCGGCCGCGTACGCGTGCTTGTCGCATTGCGCGCGGGGCCCACGCACCGCGGCACCCTTGGACGTGTTCAGCATCTTGAACATGATGCCGGTGGCGTCGGTCGCACGACCCATGAGCCCACCGAGCGCATCGATCTCGCGCACCATCTGTCCCTTGGCCAAGCCACCGATCGCGGGGTTGCAGCTCATCGCGCCGATGCGCGAGGCATCCATCGTCACGAGCGCGACCCGCCCGCCGCCATGCGTGCGGAGCACCATGGCCGCGGCATGCGCTGCCTCGGTGCCCGCATGGCCACCGCCGATCACGACGACATCGAACACCTGGTCCACGGGGCAAGGATAGTCCGATGATCCGGCGGTTCCTGCACCGCTAGCATTCCGCGCCATGTTCCAGTCCATCGCTGTCCGTCAGGTCCGATCGCCGCTCCATGTCGCCTTCGTCTTCAGTGACGATCGCACGCCGCCATCGAAGGAGCCCGCGGTCGCGGCAAGCGTGAGTGCGGCGTTCGCGAGCCCGGGGTTCCGTGCCGATGCCGGCGAGTGCCTGCTGGTGGGCCACGCGAGCCTGGTCGTCGGCCTTGGCACCAAGAAGGACCTGACCGCATCGGGCGTGCGCACGATCGGCGCCAAGCTTGCCAAGTGGCTCGACCGGGCCGCGCCCGCAGCCATCGCGCTGCACGCCCCCGTGCCGTTGCAGGCGCACGCCGCCTCGCTCGCCGAGGGCATCGCGATCGCGCAGTGGCGCTTCGATGAGCTCGATGGCGTGGCCACGCGCAAGGAGCCTCGTCGCGGCGCACTCGCGATCTGGACTGACGCCGCCAAGACCCGCGAAGCGATCGAGCGCGGTCTGGTCGTGGCCGATGCGGTCAACGCCGCTCGGCGGTTCGGGGCGACGCCTCCCAACATCTGCAATCCCCAGTGGGTCGATGCGCAGGCCCGCGCACTCGCCCGCACGGCGGGCCTCAAGCACCGCGTGATCGACTTCCGCCAGGCGCAAAGGCTCGGCATGGGCGGGCTCGTCAACGTGGGCAAGGGCTCGGCCGCCAAGCCCTGCATCACGGTGCTCGAGCATGCGCCGCGCCGGCTCTCGGGCCGCGCGCGCGGCAAGCACCTCGTGCTCATCGGCAAGACGCTGACCTACGACACCGGCGGCTACAGCCTCAAGGTCAACAACGGCATGAAGGGGATGAAGTACGACAAGATGGGCGGCGCCGCCGTGCTCGGTGCCATGCAGGCCATCGCAGCGCTCGACCTGCCCGTGCGCGTGACCGCAGTGCTCGGCGCCGCCGAGAACATGGTCAACGGCGAGTCCTACCGCCCCGACGACATCATCACGATGCACAACGGCGTGACGGTCGAAGTCACCAACACCGATGCCGAGGGGCGCCTGGTGCTGGCCGATGCCATGAGCTGGGCGTGCCGCACGCTCAAGCCGACGCACCTCATCGATCTCGCCACCCTCACGGGCGGCGTGGTCACGGCGCTCGGGCACTTCAGCGCGGGCCTCTTCTGCAACGATCCGTCGCTTCGAGCGGGCATCGAGCAGAGTGCAGCCGCGACCGGCGAGAAGGTCTGGGCCCTGCCGCTCTGGCCTGAGCACCGCGACTACATGCGTGGCCAGCACGCCGACCTGATCAACAGCAATCCCTCGCGGATGGCGCATCCGATCCAAGGCGCTGCGTTCCTCTCGTTCTTCGTCGATGAAGCCCTGCCGTGGGCGCACCTGGACATCGCCGGCGTGGCCAACAGCGATGCAGCGACGGATCTCTGCGCGGCTGGCCCCACCGGCTGGGGCGTGCGCCTGCTGGTCGATTGGGTCCGCGGCCAAGCGTGATCACGCGGCGTGCGCCACACGCGCGCCCGGGCCTGAACCGTCAGGGCGCGGACCTGCGGGGTGCCGCCCTCGTCAGGCGTCGGGCTTGAGGTGGCTCATCAGCTCGAGCACCTGCTGCGCCAGCGCGGGCGTGCCGCAGTAGATCGTGAGTTCGCCGGGCGGGAGCACTTCCATCACGAGTGACGTTCCCGTCGTCGCGATGTCGATGCCGTGGGCCTGCTCCGATCCAGCCTCCAGAACGCACTGCACGAGCGCGCGCAGCACATGGTGGTCGCCCTGCTCGAAGACGATCGGATCACGGCGGTTCAGTTCGACGCTCGCGCTGCCATCAATCGCCGCCCACTGCTCGTGCTTGGCCATCGGCTCGCTGACCGCTTCGAAGACCTGCTTCCACTTGCCCGCGGGAAAGACGAGCACTTCCTGCAAGTGCAACTTGTGGGCGATCGCTTCCACGAACTCGGCCATGCGGGCGCGCGACATGCGCCTGATGTCGGCCGGCAAGCTCGCCGCGCGCGGGTGGTCCTTGGCTGCGATGTCGATGACCGGTGCGCCTTCCTCAAGCGCCACACGGAAGATGGCCGGGCCGTCCCCCGCCTCGATGACGCCACGAGGTGCGAGCTGTTTCCACGCCAAGTCGAAGTCGACGAAGTCCACGCGGTGGTTCCCTTCTGGGCGCGTGCAGTCTAGAGGGCGGGTGCAGCATCGTCGACGCGGGACTACATTCATTCGCGTGAAGACGATCCTGTTCGTGTGCACCGGCAACACCTGCCGATCGCCGATGGCCGAGGCCATCGCGCGGCATGCCGCCGGACAGGGCCGCCTTCCCAGCGGATCGGCGCTGTTCGTGGGCAGCGCCGGCGTGGGTGCATGGGACGGCCAACCGCCAACCCCCGAGGCCGTGCGCGCCCTGCGCAGCATGGGCATCGACCATGCCGGTCGCAGCAAGCCCCTGAGCCGTGAGATGATCGAGAAGGCCGATCTGATCCTCTGCATGACCCGCAGCCACGTCGAGGCGGCGCGTCGACTGGTGGCGGATCGGCCTGCACTCAAGGACCGGATCCAGCTGCTTGATCCCGCCGGCGACGTGGCCGATCCGATCGGCATGGGCCAAGAGGCCTACGACGACCTGGCCCGCGATTTCGCCGAGTTGATCCCCAGCCGGATCTCTGCCATGCTCCCGTCATGAGGATCTCGCTCGGCTCGGATCATCGCGGCGTCTCACTCGTCCAGTCCTTCGTCGCGCAGCTGCGTGGCGCAGGCCACGACCCCGTGGTGCTCGGCGAGTGCAGCGGCGCATCGTGCGACTACCCGGACATCGCGTGGCTTGTGGCCAATGCGGTCGCCCGCGGCGAATCCGAGCGTGGCATCCTCGTCTGCGGCACGGGCATCGGCATGTGCATCGCAGCGAACAAGGTCGATGGGATCCGTGCCGCACTCGCCAGCGATGAACTCGCGGCGCAACTTTCCCGCAGCCACAACGACGCGAACGTGCTCTGCCTGTCAGCCGACCTGATCGGGCCGATCCTGGCCAAGCGCATCCTCGATGTGTGGATGTCGACCTCGTTCGAGGGCGGTCGCCATGAACGCCGCCTCGCCAAGATCACGCGCATCGAGCACGGCGAGAATCCGTCGGCCTGATCGCGCCTGATCAGGCACTGCTCAGGCCTGCACGGGCTCAGGCTCCTGGACGATCGGCTTGATCCACGCGCCCTGGGCATCGTGCCGGGCATCGCACGCACCGCACCGGATCTCCCCCGCACCGGGAGCAACGGCAGAGAGCGCCGCTGCACCGCACTCGGGGCAGAGCCCCTTGCCAAGCCGTGCACGGTTCCATCGCTTCTCGATCGTCCGCAGCACGAAGCCCAGCACGTTGAAGAAGAGCAGCCCGAAGATCGAGATGAAGAGCAGTGCCAGCGTGGCAGGCGGGAAGATGAACACGAACAGGAACGCGATGCCGAAGGCGGCGAGATAGATCCCGAAGACGGCGTAGCCGTATGCGCGATTGAGTTGGCGCAGGAGTTTCAGGATCATGGACGAAGTCTAGGCCGCTGTGCGGCTGATTCCCCGCAGCCACCACAGGTCGTGCCGACGGTCCATCGTTACACTACGGTCTGCCGGGGTTCACCCGGCGTTATCGATCCACCGATCCACCGATCCAGCGAGGAAGACCATGAAGATCGTCTGCGACCGCGCCGCCCTGCTCGATGCCCTGGCCATGGCCGCCAGCGTCGTGCCGAACCGCAGCCCCGCGCCCGTCATGCTCTGCCTGAAGCTCTCCGCCGCCGACGGCGTGCTGTCGATCCAGGCGACCGATGGCGAGCTCGGCCTGACCATCCACGTCTCGAGCGTGCAGGTGGACGAACCCGGCGAGGCGCTCCTGCCGGCCGACAAGCTCACGCAGATCACGCGCGCGTGCGACGACAGCACGCTGTCGATCTCGACCGAACGCAACGTGACCACGATCAAGGGCCAGCATGCGACCTTCAGGGTCTTCGGCTACGAGCCCCGCGAGTTCCCCGGCGTGCGCGATGCCAAGGACGCCGGCACCGAGTTCGAGGTGGCCGCCGGCACGCTGCGCCGACTCATCCACCGCACCGCCTTCGCCACGAGCGTCGACAACTCGCGCTACGCCATCGCTGGCACCCTGCTTGAGCGCAAGGGGCGCAAGCTGCGCATGGTTGCCACCGATGGCCGCCGGCTCGCCGTCGCCCGCGGCGACTGCAGCGCCCCCGCCGACGGCGATTCGACCTGCATCGTCCCGGCCAAGAGCCTGTCGGTCCTGAATCGGCTGCTCGATGATCCTGACGCCTCGGTCATCGTGAGCCGCGACCGCAACCGGCTCTCGATCCAGGTTGGCGAGGCCGCGACCCTGGTCTCGAGCCTTGTCGAAGGCACCTTCCCGCCGTTCGAGGACGTGATCCCGAAGGACCACGACAAGCGCGCCACCTTCGACACGGGCGAGTTCGCGGCGGCGATCCGCCGCGCAGCACTCCTCACGAGCGAGGAGAGCAAGGGCGTTCGACTCGCCTTCGGCCCCGGCATGCTCCGCCTGTCGAGCCGCGTCCCCGAGATGGGCGAAGCCGACATCGAACTGCCGATCGCCAAGTACGAGGGCGATCCGATCGAGATCGGCTTCAACCCCGTCTTCATCACGGACGTGCTGAAGATCGCCGACGTTCCCGAAGTCATCGTCGAGCTGAAGAGCCCCAACAAGCCTGGCGTGGTCCGTCTTGGCCAGGACTTCGTGTACGTGGTCATGCCCGTCAACGTGGGCTGACGCGCGCGGGGCGAGCTGACGCGCGCGGGGCGAGCTGACGCGCGCGGGGCGAGCTGACGCGCGCGGGGCGAGCTGACGCGCGCGGATGCAGGGCATGTGCCGCCGCTACCTCGGGGGCCGCGGCGCCCTTGCGAATCGCTCCATGAACGACAGCGGGGTGCGCCAATGGGCGCACCCCGCGTTGCATTCGAAGCGGTCGTGTCGAGTTGCCGACCCCAACTGAGCCGGGTCGCCAACCGGTCGTGATCACTTGCGGGCGTACTTCACGCTGCAGCCATAGGGCTTGGTGGTCGAGGGTTCTGCGGTCTTGCCTTCCTTGAGCGCCTTCACGGCGTCAACCACGTAGTTCTTCGAGCCCTTGTCGTCGATCGCACCGTCATAGGCGAGCTTGCCGTCCTTGCCGATGACGAAGCAGTGCGGCGTGGTCTTCGCGCCGTAGGCGTGACCGACCTTGCCGTCGCCGTCGATCAGCGCAGGGGCCTCGATCTTGTTCTTGGCGAGGTAGTCGGCGCTCGACTTGGGATCGTTCGCCGTGGCGGCCGTGCTGTTGATGAAGAGGAACACCACGTCGGCATCCATCTCCTTGCAGCTCTTCATCATCGAGCCGACCTTGCCCTCTTCGCAGACTTCGCGGCAGACCGGGCAGCCGGGGTTCATCCACTCGAGCACCACGACCTTGCCCTTGTAGTCGGCGAGCTTGTACTCCTTGCCGTCGGCACCCTTGAGGGTGAAGTCGGGAGCCGCCTCGCCGATCTTGGCGGCGGCCTTCTGGCCTTCGGCAGCGAACGCTGCGGGAGCGATGACAGGCGACAGCGCGAGGCCGGCACCAAGGGTGAGCGAGGCGATGAGCGCGAGATGCTTCATGGGTCGTTCCTTCTGGTTGGATCCTGGAATCGTGAAACGGTCGAGCGGGACTCTAGCCACGCCGGAGGGCGCGGTGGTGTGCCCTGCGCTCACTTTGCCGCCGGGCGCACCGCGGGGACACGCACGTCGAAGGCCCGGCCCCCGCCCGCTGCGTCGAAAACGATCATCCCGCGGACCATCGGGCGTCGATCGGGCGCATCGACCTCGCGGATCCGGACCGGGATCTCGATCCGTCCGCCCGGCATCGGCAGCATGCGTTCACTGGGAAAGCGCACGCCGGGGCATGCATCCGGGAACCACCGAGCGGAGTTGGCCAGCGCCGAGGCATCGATGACCAGGACCCGTTCCTCCCCCTCGCCCCGGAGCTCGGACAGCAGCTCGGCGGGCGCGGTCTCGGGGTAGCCCGTCGGCATCGACCCTTCATGCTCGACCAGTTCCGCTCCCAACGACTGGCGCTCCACCACGCAGTGCTCCTTGCAGGTCATCCATTGCGCACTCAATCGCACCGCGATCGCGCCACCCGACCATGACGCGGGCGCCGTCACGGGGACCAAGAGTCGCAGCGAACCCTCGAAGGCCAGGATGTCCTCATCCTCCGGAAGATGGTTGGGCACGGGGAAGATCGGTTCGCCGGCCGACCAGCCCTCCGGCAGCGTCCATGACAAGCGAGGCGGCTGCCCGCTGTCTCCGGGATTGCGCCAGTACAGGTGCCAGCCCCGTTCGATCATGAACTGCACATCGAGGAACCTGCGACCGTCCGGCGTGCGCAGGATGGCTGGTGCAAGCGATGCCCTGACGTGCGGCTCGGCCGCTCGGGCCAACGGCCCTGTCGCTGCAGGACTGGGTGGGACCGGCGCGGCAACGCCCAAGCCGGTCATGCTCCAGGCGAGCATCGCGATCGGGAGCATCCGGCACGTCGTGAGGAGCATCGACATGCTCCGTACACTAGTCGCATGACCCTGCGATTCCTCGCTGCATGCTTCGTCCTGTCCCTTCCGCTGGTGGCCTGCGAGCGGAGCACGAGCGACAAGGACCTCACGCTGGTCCGGGCCGACGAAGTCCTGGCGCTGGGAACGCGCGACAAGGGCTTGCTTGGCAAGTCCAAGCGCGTCGTGATCATCGATCCTCGCCCGACCGCGCTCTACGAGGCAGGCCACATCAAGGGCGCCCGTTCGATGCCGATGCCCACGATGAGCGACGTCGCGGTTCCCGAACTGGGGGACTTCAAGTCCGTGGCGATCCTGGTCTACGGCGCCAACGCCAACGACGTGCTCGGCCCCGCGGCCAGCAAGCGGCTCATCGAACTGGGCTACGACAACGTCTACACCCTGCGCGGCGGGCTCGAGGGCTGGACGAAGGCCAGCATGCCGGTCGTCACGGGCAAGGACCCGGGCTGAGCCGGCGCGCTGCGTCACCAACCTGTCGTGGAAACGCCTGTCGTGGAAACGAACGAGGCCCGCGCCGGATGGCACGGGCCTCGCGATGCTTGACTGAAGATCGGCTCAACCGAGCGCCGCGGCACCCGACACGATCTCGGTGAGCTCGGTCGTGATGCGCGCCTGGCGTGCGCGGTTGTAGTTGCGCTTGAGCGTGCGGCCGAGGCCCGACGCATTGTCGGTCGCAGCCTTCATCGCCACCATGCGCATGACGTTCTCGCTCACGATCGCATCGTTGAAGGCCTGGAACAGGCTGACCTTCACGCTGCGCGGAAGGAGGTCATCGAGGATCTCGACCGCGCCCGGGCTGAACTCGTACGACGCGGTGGGCGCGCCCTGCGACGCCTGCGGCATCGACAGCGGCAGCAGCTGCACCGCTTCGGCGATCTGGCGCGCATTGCTCACGAAGCGCATGCTGCAGATCACGACCTGCTCGAACTCGCCCGCGACGAACGCGTCCATGTAGCGCTCTGCCAGGGCCTGGATGTCCTCGTACTTGGGGCGGTCACCGAAGGTGAAGCGCTCCTCGGGCAGCATCTGCTGGTACTTGAAGAAGGCGAAGACCTTCTTGCCGGCGGTGTGCAGCACGACCTGCTTGCCCTGGGCCTTGAGCGCCTTGATGCGGACCATGGCGGTGCGCAGCACGTTGCCGTTGTAGGCGCCGCAGAGTCCGCGGTCGCTGCCGATGACCAGCACGAGCACCTTGCCCGACGAGCCGCCGCCCTGCAGGAGCGGGTGCGAGACATCGCCCGCCGCGGCGGCGACTTCGCCAACCAGCTGTCGAATGCGATCGGTGTAGGGCCGGGTGGCCTTGGCCCGGGCCAGCGACGCCGTGAACTTGGCGGTCGCGATCATCTGCATGGTCTTGGTGATGCGCTGGATGGTGCGGACGGCGACCATGCGCTTCTTGATCTCGCGGATCTGTGCCATAGGGGTGGAAATGGTAGCGTCCGTCGCGGGCCGCCGCCGCGCGCGAAACCCCGGCCTACGCTGCAGGAAACCGTGTCCGCGACCCTCCGCATCATCGATGCCAACCGCAACCGGGCCCTCGAGGCGCTCCGCGTGCTCGAGGACCTCTCCCGGTTCTCGGTCGGCGATCGCGCGCTCTCGGAAGGGTTCAAGGCTGCTCGCCACGCGGTTGCCCAGGCGCTTGTGAGCCTCGATGCGTCGCAACTTCTCGCCTCGCGCGATGCGCAGGGGGATGTGGGCACGACCATCACCGGGGCCGCGGAGCATGACAGGCCCACGCTGCATGCCATCGCGCTGGCCAACGGCTCGCGTGCGGCCGAGGCGCTGCGCTCGCTCGAAGAGTCGCTCAAGCTGCACGACACGATCGCCGCCACGCGCATCGAGCGCGTGCGCTACCGAACCTATGACCTCGCCCGCGACCTGGCGCTGCGACTGGCCGGCAGTGCGCCGCGCCAGTGGACCGTCTGCGTGCTCGTGACCGAGTCGATCTGCAGCATGCCCTGGCTCGATGCCGCGAAGGCCGCACTCGACGGTGGCGCCGACTGTCTGCAACTTCGCGAGAAGCACCTGGACGGCGGCGAGCTGCTCGCGCGCGCCGTGGTGCTCCGTGAACTCACCCGATCCGCTGCAGCGAGCTTGATCATCA
>Ga0172373_10002871_pt1 | contig 25907 bp, 22 predicted proteins | sample Lak10m_2_FD_114546 | JGI IMG/M metagenome (GOLD analysis project Ga0172373, IMG submission 114546) | Freshwater microbial communities from Kabuno Bay, South-Kivu, Congo - kab_092012_10m | ecosystem: Environmental > Aquatic > Freshwater > Lake | place: Democratic Republic of the Congo...
AGGTGTAGCCCTGTTGACTTTCTCGGGAGGCGTTATCATCATCCATGGTGATTTGGTAGCCCGTGCGGCCACTGAGGCGGTAGGCACGACTGTCTCCCACATGGGCTACAAACAGGTAGGGACTGTGCACCAGGGCCAACACCAGGGTGGTACCCATGCGGGCTCGGGACGATCGCTGCTCCTCGTTATTCCGCTGGGTAATGACGTTGTTGGCCTTCAGGATAGCCCTGTGAATTTTGTCAGCGATCGCCCCCGGAGCTAGGTCACCCGGCTGAGTCAGGGATTCCAAACTGTCTCGTAACACCTGGATGGCGGTTTGAGAGGCGATATTCCCCTGTTCGTGGCCACCAATACCGTCACAAACCAGCATCAAGGGGGCGGGGTTAGGACTGCTATCAGCCCTGGAGAAAACTCTGAGGGGTTCGGGCACTTCGGGATGGCAGGCATCTTCATTGCGATCGCGGCTGGGCCCTTGGTCTGTAGCCGCCGCCCAGTCGATCGTCACCGTCAGCCCTTGACCCAGGGTTTGGATAGCCTGCTCCAATTCCGCCAGCAGGGCGGTAGGACTGGTAATCGTCCCCTCGCGCAGGGCCAGGGCTAACCAGTTCAAATAGGGAGTGACAGCGGGGTGGGCGGTCTTGGCGAGGGGTTGCCAAACCTGCCCCAGCCTGGCCAGGCTGGGGGGATCGCTGATCTCCCCATCAACGTTGAGGTGGGCAAGCCGCAGCAGGGCCTGATCAACCCTCAGACAATCGATCTGTAGTAGGGTCCCCGCTACCCGTTGTTCCCGCAGGTGGGGCCAGAGGTGGGCAATTTGTCGGAGCCAGTTGAGCTGCTGCAGAGGGGTACCCTGACCCCAGGCCTCTGCCAGGGAGGGTAAAGCAACACACTGCAGGGTACCATCAGCCTGGTCAACCACCCCCAGGGCCCCTCCCTCCAGCAGAAGGACGGGGTAGGTAAGGCCACTAACCAGGGGGGACAGGTAGGTGTAGGGGCGAGGCAGGTGTTGAGCCAGCTCAGCCAGGCGCAGGTAAGGTAGGGCACAGGCTGGAACTTCGTAGAGCGGAGGCAGGTGCACCTCAGGTTGGAGATCAAGCCAAATAGAGTGCTGCCAAACCTGGTAGCGATCGGCTACGACGGTACCTGGGGATAACTCCACAGGTAAAGCCATGTCCGCCACCAGAAAACGGTACAGCAAGGGAGTCTTACAGGTTTGACAGCGACTTACCGGTGGCCTGTTAGCAGCTCGGCAGGTCGGATTGGAGCACTGGATCACTGTCGCCAAGCTAATAATAAAGAGCTATAGAGCCTTATTCTAGGGCTGCCGATCCAGGGGATGATCGGTCAGAGACCGGGATCAACTGACGCTCTACAGTGCCTAGGATTTTCCTACCACCTGGGGTAAGCCCATACTATAGTTCACAGCGCGGCTCTTGAGGTTATAACTAATCGCCCCGCCTTGTAGTAATTGCTTAATAAAATGTTCTAGATCCGATCCGATGCGACGCAGATTGTAGTCCGTCAAGTCTTCTCCGGCGGCGGCATCCACTAACCGATCAAACTCGCGGTAAACAGCCTGCAGAGCTTCCTCCGGCCAGTTGAACTCGTTGTCGGGGTCAATATCCAGGGTTAGGCGATCCTCCCTGGGTACCAACTGATTGTTTTCAACGACGGCGGTGTAGATATGGACATGGCGGGTGGTAGATTTTAGCAGCATCGCGGCAGGTATCCCTTAGGAAAAATTTAGAATCAGAGTGCTGGTCTTACGACCAAAAAATACTTTTTAATAGTCATTATATTAAATTTCGGTGGAGCAGTCTTGCCCGACCATCAAAGGCGACAGGTCCATAGCGGTAGTTCAAGCTAGTGACTATGCCAGTAAAGCAGGATTTTTGGTTAATATCGAGCAGTAGATTAGAGCCCATTGCCCATGCAGTTTCAAGCGTCGCCCCAAACCTATCTGACCTGGACCGGAGATTGTTTAGTCCTGGGTCTCACGGAGAACTCCATGCCCCTCAGAGATCGCCTGGCGGAGTTAAATAGCCGGCTGTCAGGCCTGTTGCAAGAACTGATTGACGAGGCGGAGTTTACCGGTAAGGAGGGTAGCACCGCCGTGATTCGGGTCGGGGGTGCTGTGCGGAAGTTAGGACTGGTGGGGTTGGGCAAGGGGGATGGCCTCACCGGCGATCGCCTGCGACGGGGGGCGGCGGCGGCGGCCCGCTTAGCTAAAAAGGAAAAGTGTACCGGGCTGGCCTTGAGCTTCCCTAGCCTGGGGGAGGACTTGGGCCTCACCGCCCAGGCCCTGGCGGAGGGGGTAACCTTAGCCCTGCACCAGGATATCCGCTTCAAGTCTGAGGATAGGGAGGGGGCCAAGCCCAGCCCCGACCCGGTGGATCTGCTGGATCTAGGGGGCCAGGAGCAGGGCCTGGCCACTGCTGAGGCGATCTGTTCCGGGGTGATTCTAGCCCGAGAGTTGGTGTCAGCCCCCGCCAATGTGGTCACCCCCGCCCAGATGGCCGCCACCGCCCTGGAGATTGCCCAGAGCCATGGCTTGGCGGTGGAAATCCTCGAGCAGGAGCAGTGTGAGGCCCTGGGCATGGGGGCCTACCTGGGGGTGGCCAAGGCCTCGGACCTGCCCCCCAAGTTTATTCACCTCACCTACCGACCCGCAGGTACCCCCAGCCGTCGCCTGGCCATCGTCGGTAAGGGGTTGACCTTTGACTCCGGCGGTCTAAACATCAAGGGGGCCGGCAGTGGCATTGAAATGATGAAGGTGGATATGGGGGGGGCCGCCGCCACCCTGGGGGCCGCCCAGGCCATCGCCCAACTCAAACCCCAGGCGGAGGTGCACTTCATCAGCGCCGTTACTGAAAACATGATCAGCGGCAGGGCGCTGCGCCCCGGGGATATTCTCACCGCCTCCAACGGCAAAACCATTGAGGTGAACAACACCGATGCAGAGGGCCGGCTAACCCTGGCGGATGCCCTGGTCTTTGCCGAAAAGCTGGGGGTCGATGCCATCGTTGACCTGGCCACCCTGACTGGGGCGTGTATCGTCGCTCTGGGGGATGATATTGCCGGCCTCTTCACCGAAGACGAGGAGCTAGCCACCGCCATCACCCAGGCGGCAGATCTGGCGGGGGAAAAGTTCTGGCGCCTACCGATGGAGGAACGGTACTTTGAGGGGATGAAATCCATCGTGGCGGACATGAAAAATACCGGTCCCCGGGCCGGGGGGTCGATCACCGCCGCCCTGTTTCTCAAACAGTTTGTTAAGGAGACCCCCTGGGTTCACTTGGATGTGGCAGGCCCGGTCTGGACCGAGAAGGAAAGCGGCTATAACAACGCCGGCGGGACCGGGTTTGGAGTCCGCACCCTGGTGGAGTGGGTATTGGGCCAGTAATTCTGCAACGGTACCGTTCCGATTCCTCCGGGGTTAGCTACACTTCAGGGAAAGATTACTGTCGGTCCCTGCTCCCTCTCTCCTCCTCTCCCTATGTCCCCTACCGAGTTGGAAAACTACCTGCTGAGTAGTCTTCAGGCCTACGGGCAACGCTACGGCCTGCCCACCTCCCTGGAGGAAATCAAGGGGCTGGTGGCCACCCTGCTGCGCCTCAGCCTGCCCCAGATCCCTGGATTGGCGAGGGCGACGGAGGTAGCCGCCCTGGTGGATCGGGTAGTGCAGGCCTACGGGAAAGGGGCGATCTATCCCTCCCTGCTCAACACTGGGCAGGACCTGCTAATCACTCAGGCTCACAATTGGCGGGCCGGGCTAGAACACCGGCTGCAGGATACCCTGATCGGCTACCTGCAGAGCTACGCGCCGGCGGGTCTGGATCTGGCTACCCTGCGAGATCTGGCCCTGGCCGCCCTCCCCCTGGTCAACGGTCAGAGCATTACCCGGGAGGAGGTGACTGGACTGGTCAGCCAGATTTTGGATAGCTTTGATTTAGAAAAGGCCCTAGCCGCCAAATTCAACCCCACCCTGGTAGCGGTGGTGAAGGAATTGGCGATAGCCTGGAGTCAGCGCCCCCTGGAGCAGGCGGTCGGCGAAACCGTCACTGCTTATCTGCAACGGTTTGCCCCGAAACTGGAAACCATTGGTGAGGACCTGATTGAACGGGCACTGGAGGCGGTCCTCAAAAACCAGGTGGATTTTGGCCTGGACCTGGATTTGAACCTGGCCAATCGACAACTGTTGATCCAGCAGGTCAGCTTCCAGATCAACATCATGAAGGCATCCCCACTACCTTCTAAAACCGCCCAGCAGATCGCTGCCGAACTCCAGACTAAAATTAGTGAGCTGCAAAAATACCGTCAGGAACATTTCGGCACCAGCAACGCCGCGGCAGGACTAGGGGGTAAGGACGGGCTGTCAATGTCAAGTCCCTGGACCAAGCCCAAGCGCGGAGACTCAACCCCGTGAGGGTTCCACCAATGGAGGCCTGACTGGAAAGCACCCTGCTAGCACTAATGCCGACTTTAGTGTAAGCTATTAAAGTAAATGTTCTAGATTATTTTTATTACCTTCTTTTAACGCAGTTATCGGACCTAGAAGTTAACCGATCAATAATTTTATTGTAAAAATTATGGAATTTTCTTTTATCCGCAATTCCCTTCAAACTCCTAATTTTATTGCAGCTCTGGTAATGTTTCTCTGGATTCCCTTTATTTTTTGGATCTTCAGAAGCTTTCCAGCTCGCCGTGCTATTGTAATCACTTTTGTTGTCGCAGCTCTTTACTTGCCAGAGGTTCAACTTATAATTCCAGGTTTTCCTGACTACACTAAGGTGTCTGCTGCCTCATATAGTGTATTACTATTTACGATATTTTTTGACATTCAGAGAATTAAACAGTTTAGATTTGGTTGGCTAGATCTTCCCATTGCTATCTGGTGTGTATCTCCTCTGCTTTCTTCCATTAGTAACGGTTTAGGTTGGTACGATGGCTTGTCTGCTATGCTTGATCAAACCATGGTCTGGGGTATTCCATTTCTGCTAGGTCGTATCTACCTTAACGATCTCGAAGGTTTTTACCAACTTGCTGTAGGAATTTTCGCTGGCGGTGTTACCTACATACCCCTGGCAATTTTCGAAATGCGAATGTCTTCTCAATTGCACAACTGGTTGTACGGAGGACATCCCTTTGCTGACTTTGCCCAATCAGTCCGTCTGGGAGGGTTTCGACCAATAGTATTCACAGGTCATGGTTTAATACTCAGCTTTTGGATGATGATATCCCTGCTGATCGGCATATGGCTTTGGAAGACAAATGCTCTAAAGAGTATTTTTAATATTCCTCTAAATATTGTTATTCCTGTTTTTCTGGCAATCTTTATCTTTCTGCGCTCGACAGGGTCCTATATCGTAATGTTAGTTGCCTTGTCAGTTCTTTTTGCCTCGGTGCTTATGAGGTCGAATGTTTTGATATATTCTTTGGTTTTCGCTATCACAAGTTACGTATTTTTAAAAACTCTTACCGGTTTTAACATTCAGGATTACATTATTGATTTTATTTCTCCCTACCTTCCAGCTGAGCGAGTGGCATCCCTTCAATTTCGTTTTGACAACGAAGCAATTTTAGCAGAGAAAGCTAGACAAAGAATTTTTCTTGGGTGGGGGGGGTATGGTCGAAATTTGATTTTCGATGAGTCTGGTGGTTTATCAACTGTCGTTGATAGTGTTTGGATTATTACCTTCGGTACTAGAGGTTTACTGGGTGTTACAAGTCTTTTCTCCACATTATTGCTACCCGTCTTAGGTATAGTAATGACAAAATGCCCATGTAGACTTTGGGACAGGAGGAGTTTTGCTGCGGTTGGCGTATTAACTGTTGTTTTATTGCTTTTCTCCATAGAATTACTTGTTAATGCTCCAGTTTTGCCTCCAATAACGTTAATTTGTGGAGCCTTGACCGGCTATATTATTCAGCCAAGTTCAGAACCCAGGCGTTACATAGCCTTAATTGATAGATCTGGATCTGTGGCCGTAAAATAATTTGTGAGTTAGGTTTTTAGCGTTTAGCCATGACTTTCTTCCGTTCCTACGTAGCACCCTTGCTGATCGTGTTGATTTTTATCGTGGCTATGTTAGCGGTTAGTGCGCGGATTTTCCTTCCCAGTGACATGATCGCCCCTGCTCCTCTGGAGGATATCGAGCAGATTTTTTCGATCCCTACTAGCTCAACCACTGGTGACGGATAGACCGTTGACTAGAACTGACGGGGTTTGGCAGGAACCATTCCACTCGCTATCACTCCCCAGTTCAAGGTCTTTTTTCAGCGCTGAGTAGGCGTTTCCTGCCAACATCGTGTCTTTAATACGGCCAACTATTTCCCCCTGGTTAATCAGGTAGCCGAGGTCTATATTGACTGAGAAGTCTCCTGAGATGCCTGCCCCATTGCCCAGGACCTGGTCTACCAGAATACCGTAGTCGATCGCGCCGACTAACCCCTCCAGGGAACTCATTCCTGGCTCAATGATGGTGTTGTAAAGACTAGGGGTGGGATAACTCCCTAAACCCGGGCGGAATCCATTACCGGTGGATTGCCCTCCTAACTGGCGACCCACGGTTCGATCACAATAAAATAGGGATAAAATACCCTGATCAATAAACACTAAACGTTGGGTTCGAGTCCCCTCGTCGTCGAAGGGACAGCTAAAGGGACCCAGGTTTGGGTCCTGGAGTAGGGTAATGGCTTTAGAAGTCATCTGTTGCCCCAGGCCATCGCTCCAGGGAGAGGACCGCTCCACCGCTCGCTTACCACTCAGGGCGGACTGCAGGGTACCCCAAAGCATATCAGCCACCTTGGCGGTGAAAACTACCGGTAGGCGCCCGGACTTCACCGTCGTCGATTTCCGAGCCCAGTTTAAACGCTGAAGTATCTGCTCCGCCAGGGTTTCTATGTCTAACTGGTGACGACGTGTCTGGCCATCCCCGACGCTGAGAAAGTCATCCCCTCGCACCCAGTCAACGGACCCATAGCCGCTCAGGGTAGTATCGCTGTAACTGTAATCTAACCCCTGACTGTTGAGAATTCGAGTGGTTTCGGTGTCGCACTCCATTTCCACCCCACAGATCACCTCTGGGTAAACAGACCGGATCCGATCGATCAGCTGATCGCCCCAGTCGATCAGTTGCTGCACCGACACCCCCTGACCCAGGTCAGGATAGCGCTGCCGACCACCCGCTAGCATCTCTACACTTTCGGGGAGATTCAGGGCGCTAATAGCCATCGCCTTAGCTACCATGGGTTCTGGCTCTACGGGACCGTAGGCCACCACCAACCCCGGGCGACCCTCCACCCATAGCCGCAGGGCTGTGCCGATGGCAGAGGAACTTTCTAGCTGCTTGAGGCGATTAGCCTCGAAAAACACCGGTCGGGAGTAGCCGGTAGACTGCAGCACCTCCGCCGCTTCTGCGCCTTTCTTTAAGGCCAGTTCCAATAGTTGTTCAGCGAGCAAATCCCCTGGCTGGCCAGATGACATGGCAGTTAACCAGCAATAAACAGCAAAGCTAAAGTTTTTCTAAACTGGCCTTCCCTCTATAATCTCGGATTACGGCACCGCTGCAAAGGGTCTATCGCTAAAGCCCAAAACATCCTTAGGACTATGGCACAATAAAGGCTAATCTATTAGCCTGTCTCTTTTCGTAACTGAAATCCAACACCCGTGAGCCCTACTGCTGTCTCCCCGCTACCCTCTCTGGTAACCCCCCGTCGAGCTGTTTTCCCCTTCACCGCTGTGATTGGCCAGGAGGAAATGAAACTGGCTCTCTTACTCAACGTCATTGACCCTAAGATTGGCGGGGTGATGATTATGGGCGATCGCGGCACTGGCAAGTCCACCACCATTCGGGCCCTGGCGGATCTCCTGCCGGAAATTCAGGTGGTGGCGGATGATCTCTTCAACCGTGCCCCCGGGGATACCGATGTGATAGCGGAGCGGGGCACCACCGATCTACCCGTAGCGGCTAAAAAAGTCCCCATGGTGGATCTGCCCCTAGGGGCTACGGAGGACCGGGTATGCGGCACGATTGACATTGAGAAGGCCCTGTCGGAGGGAGTTAAGGCCTTTGAGCCGGGGTTACTCGCCAAGGCTAACCGGGGCATCCTTTACGTTGATGAGGTGAACCTGCTAGACGATCACCTGGTGGACGTGCTTTTGGACTCCGCCGCCTCCGGTTGGAACACCGTGGAACGAGAGGGTATTTCCATCCGTCACCCAGCCCAGTTTGTGCTGGTGGGCTCCGGCAACCCGGAGGAGGGGGAACTACGGCCCCAACTGCTGGACCGCTTTGGCATGCATGCGGAAATTCGTACTGTGCGGGATCCAGAATTACGGGTGCAGATTGTTGAACAGCGATCGGAGTTTGATCAAGACCCCATCGCCTACCTGGCCAGCTACCAACCCCAGCAAGATGCCCTACAGGCCTCCCTGGTGGAAGCCCAGACCCGTCTACCCCAGGTCACCATCCACCACGCCGACCGGGTGCGAATTTCCCAGGTCTGTTCCGAGTTAGATGTGGATGGCTTGCGGGGAGATATTGTCACTAACCGTGCCGCCAGGGCTCTGGCAGCCTACGAGGGACGTACCGAGGTCACCCTTGAGGATATCCGTCGGGTAATTGTGCTATGCCTGCGGCACCGGCTGCGCAAGGACCCCCTGGAGAGTATTGACTCCGGTTACAAAGTAGAGAAAGTCTTCTGTCAGGTCTTTGGTCTGGCGGATCCTGACCAGACCCTAGCCAATGGCCGACAGCCGGTCGGCGCTCGCTAGCCCGGTTCCCCATGGGTCAACGTATCCTGGGTCTGGATCCGGGTTTAGCGACCCTGGGGTTTGGGGTGATTGAGGTTGATGCGGCCTTGACCACCGAGACCTTTAAGGTGATTGATTTTGGTGTGATTGCCACCCCGGCCCACATGCCCATGGGCGATCGCCTGCGCACCATCTATGACGATCTCCACAGCCTGATTGAGCAGTTCACCCCTGATCGGGTGGTGATCGAAAAATTCTTCTTCTATCGCATGGGTAACACCATCCTGGTGGCCCAGGCCAGGGGAGTGCTGCTGTTGGTGCTGGCCCAGCATCAGCTGCCCCCTACGGAATTTACCCCAGCCCAGGTCAAACAAGCCCTGACCGGCCACGGTAATGCCGATAAAGCCGATGTGCAGCAGGCGGTGGCCCGGGAGCTAAACCTTGCCTCCATTCCCCGCCCCGATGATGCCGCCGACGCCCTGGCCCTGGCCCTGACCGGTTGGTTGCAGCGCTGACTATGCCCCTCCCCCATGCCGATGGCAAAGCCACCGTTATGCGGTAAGGTTATGCCTGTGGTTCGTGGACCAGGGAAGGATGACGGTAAAACGATTTCTCACAGGCCTGGGGCTGGGCTTAATCCTTAGTTTCTGCCTGGCCTGTACCTATCAGGTGCTCCGTTCCGAGGCAGATCCCACCGGGCCGGTTCTGCCCTCCCAGGTCACCGTTGAGACCCAGACTCTCCCGGACCTACCCCAGGCGACCCAGGCCTTGATGGCCAGGGCCGGTGCCGAGGGGCTGACCAATCCTCCCCGACAGGACCTGCGCCTGGTGGTGATTAGTGACCTAAATAGGGCCTACGGTTCCACCGACTACGACGTGGAAGTCGATCAGGCCATCAGCCTGATGCCCCTTTGGCAACCCGACCTGGTGGTTTGTGGGGGAGACATGGTGGCCGGACAGAACCCCTCCCTCACCCCTGATCGCCTTACCGCCATGTGGCAAGCCTTTGATCAACACGTAGCCGCCCCTCTCCGCCAGCAGGGAATTCCCTACGGTTTTACCCTGGGTAACCACGACGCCTCCAGTGCCCGGGGGGTGAGGGGTCAGTACCTGTTCCAAAAGGAGCGAGACCTGGCATCGGCCTACTGGCTAGCCCCCGCCCATGATCCTGGACTAACCTTTATTGATCGATCCCATTTTCCGTTCTACTACAGCTTTGAACTGGGGGGCATTTTCTTCATGGCCTGGGATGGGTCTTCCAGTCAGCTTGGGCCAGAGCAATTGACCTGGGTTGAGCAGGCCCTGGCCAGCCCGACTGCCCAAGCTGCCCAGGCCCGCATGGTGCTCAGTCACCTCCCCCTTTACGCCGTGGCGGTGGGGCGTGACGAACCCGGTGAAGTACTGGCTAATGCGGCCCAGATCCAGTCACTGCTGGAGCGGTATCGAGTGCACACTGTAATTAGTGGCCATCACCACACCTACTATCCTGGTCATCGGGGTAAGCTGCAGTTACTCCATGCCGGTATTTTAGGATCGGGACCGCGGCCATTGATCGACAGCCCACTACCCACCCGCAAGGTGGTTACTGTCCTGGATGTTGACTTTGATAATCCACAGCTAACCACCTACACCAGCTATGATATGGCTACTTTGAAGACGATTAACCCCCTAGACCTACCCCGGTTTTTGGCAGGCCATAACGGCCTGATTCTGCGGCGTGATGTCGCCTATGGGGATCTCAGTCCAACGGAAAGGGCTGCCTGTATTCAACGGTTGGGTCAAGGTCTTTGTCAGGGGTGAGGGGGCTGACCAATCTTTGTAACATGTTAATATGACGTCTCCTAAGCTAATATGCTTTTAAGAAGCTAGACGGGTTGCAAGGAAACGTAATAAAATCTAACCCGTATTATTAATAGCAGTTGAGTTTTATTATTTGAGGCGATTCGTCTGTGGCTTTTTTAGATAGATTTTCTCGCGACATGGGTATTGACCTGGGTACCGCTAACACCCTGGTCTACGTTTCTGGAAAAGGGGTGGTTCTCCAGGAGCCCTCCGTTGTCGCTATGGATCAGTTGCTGAAAAAACCCCTGGCGGTCGGCGAAGCAGCAAAACGCATGCTGGGTCGAACCCCGGATAATGTAGTTGCCCTCCGGCCCTTACGAGACGGCGTGATTGCCGACTTTGACACCGCTGAGTTGATGCTCAAACATTTTATTCGCCAGGTCCATGAGGGGCGGACGCTAATTTCTCCCCGCATTTTGATTGGTATTCCCAGTGGGGTCACTGGCGTAGAGCGACGAGCAGTCATGGATGCGGCGATGCAAGCTGGAGCCCGCACCGTTTATTTGATCGATGAACCTGTGGCCGCAGCGATCGGCGCTGGATTGCCGGTGGCTGAGCCTACCGGCAATATGATTGTGGATATCGGCGGTGGCACCACGGAAGTAGCGGTGTTGAGCCTACAGGGTACGGTCTTGAGTGAGTCAGTACGGGTAGCTGGGGATGAGTTAAGTGATGCAATTGCGGTTTATATGAAAAAGGTTCATAATTTGGTCGTGGGGGAGCGCACTGCGGAAGAAATTAAGATTACCATTGGTTTCGCCTATCCCTCCATCGAAGATAATGAAATCATGATGGATGTCCGGGGTCTCCACCTACCTTCTGGTTTGCCTCGCACCGTTACCGTTAAGGCTGGGGAAGTTCGAGAAAGTATGGCAGAACCCCTCAGCGTCATTGTAAAAGCCGTCAAACGTACCCTGGAAAAAACTCCTCCAGAACTAGCCGCTGACATCATTGATCACGGTATTATGTTAGCCGGTGGAGGTGCCCTTCTTCGCGGGCTTGACACGCTACTAAGCCATGAAACTGGCATTGTTGTGCATGTTGCTGTTGATCCCCTGAGTTGTGTAGTCTTAGGCACTGGTCGGGTACTCGAAAACTTCTCCCAAATGGGTCGAGTTTTTAGTGGTCGTTCCAATATTTAGCCAAGCTATTGCTGCAGCTACATAACCTGTAGCTACAGGCCCAGACAACCTTGCTGAGAGGTTGTTTAAAAAGCCAAAGAGAGTCTCAAACTATACCGATGGAGTAAAATAATCACCGAAAAATTCAGTGTTTTGGCGGTCCTTTGGCGGCGAACTATACCTGAGCCCTTTTCAGACAACCTCTAAAGCGAGTCAAAACATCCCACCAGGATCCCCAATTAGTCTATTAACCATATTTTAGGTCTTTTGGCCAAATCTACCGCTAGGCGGCCATATTAAACCGGTGCCCAAACTCCCTGAAGTCTATGTTAACCCTGAGTCGTTGGTGGACACGCTACGGATTTAGAACATCAATGACTGTATTGACCATTGCCGGGGCTTGGTGGCTGCGGTCAACCAATGGCGCGCTACTTTATGAAACCTACAATCTTTTAAGCCGACCGCTTCACCTTGGCACAAACCGTGAGCAAAAGTTCGAGAATAGCTATATTTTAGAACTGCAGCAGCGTCTCATTGAGTTGGAGAGGCAAAATCAGTTGTTGCAGGCTTTTTCTGACTATGCTGATTCAGTTCCACAGCCAACCGTCAAAGCAGCAGTTATTGGTCGTTCGGCAGATCACTGGTGGCAGCATATTATTCTCAACCGTGGCAGCCGTCATGGAGTTGAGCCAGGTTACGTTGTGAGTGGTCCTGGCGGGTTAGTCGGTCGGGTAGTGGAGGTTTCTCCGAGCACCTGTAGAGTCCTCTTGATTAGTGATTTGACTAGCCACGTTGGCGCTAAGGTTAGTCGCAGTCGGGCTATGGGGATAGTACAAGGACAGTCCAAGAATCAAGTGATTATAGAGTTCTTTGATAAGTTTCCTGATGCCAAGGTAGGGGATGTGGTGATCACCTCCTCCTACAGCCGGCTCTTCCCTAAGGATATGCCCATCGGTCGGATTGAATCTATGGATAACACAAAGGGCAGAGCCCCTAAGGCGGTTATCCAACTGTCTTCCCCCCTGTCCATCCTAGAGTGGGTGGTGATCCAGCCCTTTCACCCGGTAGAATCTGTTGACGATCCCCCAGTGCCCAGTTCCCATGATTCGACAAAACCCCAGGGGAGAAGGTCTTCATGACTGTAGGGGTTGGTGGTATCCTGCAATCCCAGTTATGGCGAGCCAGGCTATGGAATTCGCTGGTGACCGCTGGCTCTGCTCTGCTTTGTTTAATGCTGTTGCCAGGCCGAGCACCGGGTCTGGAACTATTAGGGGTAGCGCCCCACTGGGTGTTGATCTGGGTAGTGGCCTGGAGTGTCAAGCGAACCGTTTGGGAAGGGGCGATCGCAGGACTGGTGATGGGGTTACTGCAGGATAGTATGACCGCTGCCTATCCCACCCACACCCTGGGTCTAATTTTGGTGGGGGTTCTGACGGCCCAATTACAAAAGGATCGCTATCTGCAGGAAGACCTGGTGTCCACTGCCTTAATTGTCTTTGCCATGGCAGTTGTGAATGAAACGGTGTTGGCTTTACAAATCAGTCTGGATCAATTGTTTAACCCTGATTCCCCTTACCCGTTAGCAACTAAAATATGGTTTTACCACCAGCGAGTCGCCCTTAGTTCGGCTATCCTAAGCAGCCTGTGGGCACCTGTCTTTCACTATCCGTTAAATCAGTGGTGGAAAACCCACAACAAGTTGATGTCTGCTAAGTAGGTGGGCAAAATAAAGCTCTGTTAGTAACCGCTGAAACGTCTGTTTATCGAGTGAATATCTAATCTAGTTAATATCTAAATATCTAGCCCAGGCGATCTGGTTGGCTTACTCGACTAGAACAGCCACTCAAGGTAGTTTCCCGTTGCAGTTTTTTTAGTTGCAGTTTTTCCCGTTGTAGATATTGAGCTACCGCCCATAAATCAGACATTACATAGGAAGGCCGAAAATCCTGGAGATAATTACTACTGCGAATCCCGCAGGTAAGGGCCACCGTATCCATACCAAGGGCCTGCCCCGCCATGATATCCGCTTCAGTGTCACCAACCATATAGGACTGTTGAAGGCAATAGCCCTGCTGACGCTGGGCGGTGGTGGCAGCCTGCAACCGCTCCACCTTATGGTTGGCCTGGTTAGTATAGGCAGCCGCCAGGCTATCCATGCCAAATAGATCACTCACCGCCCAAGCCAGGTTTTGCTGGGCAAGGAATCTGCGCACCTGACCTGGACAGCGGAGGGTGACCACCACCACCCTGATTTGACATTGTTGCAGCAGGGTCAAAGCCTCATGGACACGGGGTTGGATACAGTCATGCCCCAGCAGACTAGGGTGGTTAACCATCTGACTGACCCGGCCCAGGAAAGCATCAATGCGATTGCTCTCCAGACCTGACCAGTGGGCGATCTGGCGATCGGGAACACGATTTTGCTTGAAGGTCCAAAACTGGGATTTAGTTAACCGACGGATGGAGATTGCCTCCCCTGCCGCCAAGCACTGACCCTCAACCCACCTTAACCCCTGCTCGTAGGTGGCATAGTAACGATTGGAAACATCAACAATGGGACCGTCAAAGTCACAGAAAATTGTAGATAGAGTCATAGGCTTAGACGATTAAACCCTTTTTCTGAGGTAAAACCAATGGCTACGCGGATGGACCTATAAAAGTGTCCTGGCGTCAACTACTTCTTTACACTTCTTATAACTCTCCCACTGTAGCAGCTCAATCGGGAAATGGCCATCAGCAGTATTGCTCAGGTTTGGAAGGACGGGGCGGCTTGGCTAAGCACTAGTAGCCAGAGGTATCCTATACAGTAGTTGGATAGAATACCTCTAGCTACATCACCCAGAACTGGGGTGCTGGGTAAGGGGGAGGCCCAGCTAGGGGCAAGATGGCCGCTGCAGGCCCGACTCAGAGGGCTGGGAACGGCAGATCAGGGAGAAAGGAACAGCAGTGAAAAGATGGAACTGGCTGCTGCGGGTGGCGATGGGACTGATACTAGTCACTTTGACGGCCTGCAACTTGCCCCGCATTAGGGCCGAAGACCGATTATTTCTACCGGTCGCAGTGGATTTCCTGGATCACTATTCCCTGGTCCAGCAGCCCTTTGATGACACCACCCTGGGGGGGCTGTCGGCCCTGGCCTATGACCGACAACGGGACCGATTTTACGCCCTCAGCGATGATCGGGGGCAATATGGCCCCAGTCGCTTCTATCAGCTAGCCATTAGCTGGCGACTCCAGCAGAATGGTCAACCAGCTTTTGACACCGTCACCCTGGAGTCCGCCACGCCGTTGCGCGACCAGGAGGGTAACCCCTTTAGCCCGGGCTATCTGGATCCTGAAGGACTGGCCCTGGCTCCTAATAATAGCCTGTGGATTAGCAGTGAAGGGGATGACCGACAAAATGCCCCGCCCTTGATCGGCGAGTTCGATCGCACCACGGGGCAATTACAACGCACCCTGAGCATCCCCTCCCACTTTCTACCCGGCAGCGCCGCCGCTGGGCAGGTCGGTATTCGCAACAACCTGGGGTTTGAGGCCTTGACAATCACCGCCGACTCAGGTCTGGCCACCGCTAGAGAACCCTTCCGCCTCTTTACCCTGAGTGAATCGGCCCTGGCCCAAGACTATGACAATGACCCCAACCGGCCCTTGTACAGTCGGTTCCTCCATTATTTGGTCAGTCCAGCGCAAACCACCCTGATCGCCGAACATGCCTACCCCCTAGACTTAGAACCCAGCGGGGCGATCGTCAATGGGGTCACCGCCCTGCTGGCCATCGACCCCGGTGGACACTTCCTGGCCCTAGAACGGGCCTACGGTCTACGGGGGTTTGGCGTCAAACTTTACCAATGGGCTACGGGGGGCGCTACGGATATCTCCAACCTGCCTAGCCTGGTAGCCCCTGGTCAAGACCTCAGGCCCATTGCCAAGCAATTGGTCGTGGACTTTAAGGATGCCCCCTGGCCCGTGGATAACCTGGAGGGGATGGCCCTGGGTCCCCGCTTGCCCGATGGTAGTCAAAGCCTGATTTTGGTTAGCGATAATAACTTTCAACCAGAGGTTAGCAGCCAATTAATTTTGCTACGCTTACGACGGTAGAAAAATCCGGTCAGGATCGGATAAAGCCTTTTAGTCCTTAGATTTACCCTGGAGTGTACAGATATAGCCCTAGTCATCGGCAAGGGGGCAGAGGCCAGCCCGAAGGCTTGCCCCGTATTAGCTTTGACCGATTAACTGTGTCCCAGGCATTCTGGCCAAAGACATATTTCTAAGCCAGGGGTTTACAGGGTCTCTAAACCTGGTAGATTGTCTTGGTATCAGCAACACGAATACTCATTGATATGAAAGTCCTTGTCATTGGCGGTGATGGTTATTGCGGGTGGGCAACCGCCCTATATCTTTCCAATCGTGGCTACGAAGTTGGTATTCTCGATAGCCTGGTGCGTCGGCACTGGGATGCCCAGCTACTGATCGAGACCCTCACCCCCATCGCCCCGATCCAGGCTCGCCTCCAACGCTGGAAAGACCTCACTGGCAAGCACATTGACCTCTACATCGGTGATATTAACGACTATAGCTTTCTAGAGCGTTCCATGCTCACCTTTGCACCAGATGCCGTGGTGCACTTTGGGGAACAGCGGTCCGCCCCCTTCTCCATGATTGATCGCGAGCACGCTGTGCTCACCCAGGCCAATAATGTTTTGGGCAACCTCAACCTGCTCTATGCCCTGCGAGACCATTTCCCCGACTGCCAGTTGGTGAAGCTAGGCACCATGGGTGAGTACGGCACCCCTAATATCGACATCGAAGAGGGGTACATCACCATTGAGCATAATGGTCGGAAAGATACCCTACCCTATCCTAAACAACCCGGCTCCTTCTATCACCTCAGTAAGGTGCACGACTCCCACAACATTCACCTGGCCTGTAAGATTTGGGGGCTAAGGGCCACCGATCTAAACCAGGGAGTGGTTTACGGGGTGCTAACGGAGGAGACCGGCATGGACGAGCTGCTGATTAACCGCCTCGACTACGACGGTATCTTTGGCACCGCCCTCAACCGCTTTTGTATTCAGGCCGCCGTTGGCCATCCCCTGACGGTATACGGCAAGGGAGGCCAGACCCGCGCCTTCCTCGACATTCGTGACACGGTGCGCTGTGTGGAAATCGCCCTGGGGAACCCCGCTAACCCAGGGGAATTTAGGGTATTCAACCAGTTCACCGAAATGTTCAGTGTGGGAGACCTGGCCATGATGGTGAAAAAAGCGGGTACCACCCTGGGGTTAAACGTGGACATTGACTACCTGGACAATCCCCGGGTAGAAGCGGAAGATCATTACTTCAACGCCAAGAACACCAATCTGCTGGACCTGGGTCTACAGCCCCACTACCTCTCAGATTCCCTGCTGGATAGCCTGCTTAACTTTGCCGTTAAGTACCAAAACCGAGTTGATCCGGCTCAAATCTTACCTAAGGTAAAGTGGCGGCGCTCCTAATTCCCCTTAGCCTCCCGCAGTTAGGCTGAAGGGCCGGGGCAACTTCTGCCTGACCATCCCTAGCCCTACTCTAACCGACCCCCGATCATTCCCTACCTTTTCCGTTTCTATGCGCATTGCTCTCTTCACCGAGACCTTCTTGCCTAAGGTGGATGGCATTGTTACCCGGCTAAAACATACCGTCGATCACCTGCAGCGCCTGGGGGATGAGGTGATGGTGGTGTCACCTGAGGGGGGGCTGCGGGAGTATCGCGGGGCACAAATCTATGGCGTGTCGGGCTTCCCTCTGCCCCTCTATCCGGAGCTGAAGCTGGCGCTACCCCGCCCTGCCATTGGGGAGGCCCTAGAGGAATTTCAGCCAGATCTTATCCATGTGGTCAATCCGGCGGTGTTGGGGCTGGCTGGGATCTATTACAGCAAAACCATGGATATTCCCCTGGTGGCCTCCTACCACACCCACCTGCCCAAGTACCTGGAGCATTACGGCCTGGGTATGTTGGAGGGCTTAATGTGGGAAATCATTAAGGCCATGCATAACCAGGCCCAGCTGAATCTGTGTACCTCTACCGCCATGGAGCTGGAGCTGGCGGAGCATGGGGTAGAACACCTGGCGGTATGGCAGCGGGGGGTGGATACGGACCTGTTTCGGCCAGCCCTGGCCAGCCCGGCCATGCGCGATCGCCTTTCCCAGGGCCACCCCGAAGCCCCCCTGCTGCTCTACATTGGCCGTCTTTCCGCCGAAAAGGAAATCGATCGGATCAAGCCCATTCTCGAGGCCATTCCCGAGGCCCGCTTAGCCCTGGTGGGGGATGGCCCCTACCGGGCCGAGTTGGAAATCCACTTTGCCCATACCCCCACCCATTTTGTGGGCTACCTGGCCGGAGAAGACCTGGCGGCCGCCTACGCCTCCGCCGACGCCTTTATCTTTCCCTCCCGCACTGAGACCCTGGGCCTGGTGCTCCTGGAGGCCATGGCGGCGGGTTGCCCCGTGGTGGCAGCCAATTCCGGCGGAATTCCTGACATTGTCACCGACGGCGTGAATGGCTTTCTCTTTGACCCCAAGGATGATATGGGGGCAATCCATGCCACCCGTCGCCTGATCGCCAGCGGTGAGGAGCGGGAGACCCTGCGCCAGAACGCCGTGGCCGAGGCGGAGCGCTGGGGCTGGTCGGCCGCCACCCGCCAGTTGCAGGGGTTTTACCGTCAAGTACTAACCCAGCGATCGCTGCCCATGGCGGCCTAGGGTCAGCCAGCCCTACTGGGGTTGGGGGGTAGGACTGGGGACCGGGCGAGCGGTGTAGGGGGCGCTGACAAACCCCAACTCAAAGAGCTGCTGATAAGCCTTTTGCCCCAATTCCCGACTAGGCTGTTGGCTGCGGAGAATCTCCATCAACAGGGGGACCGCCAGATCGGGTTGGTTTTTCGCCCGGTAAACTAGGGCTAACTGGTAGGAAACCTCATCGCGCAGTTGGGCGGCCTGGAGGGCCTGTTCGCGATGGGCACGATGAATAGCCGTATCCACCCCGACAAACATCTGGGCCAGATCCTGGTAGTAAACGGAGATTTGGTTCAGGGTTTCCCGAGCGGTTTTGAGCTTGGCCTCGGCGGTGGCATAGTCCTGTCTGCCGATCGCCGCCTCCGCCTCCGCCCGTAACTGGTTGGCCCCCTCCAGACTCAGGGTGGTGGAGGATAGATTACCGGGGCGCACCGGAGTGGTTTGACTGGAGGTCTGGGCCAGGCCACCGGGGGCCTTCACCCCTGCGTAGGCCCCTACCGTTAGCAAGCAAAGGGCAAGGAGAGGAAGTCTGGACAAGGAGGAAGCAGGCTGAAAAGCTGAACCCATAGCAAGGATGATTACCTACAAAGGAACCTGGATAAAAAACGTAAAAATCCTGGGCTATCTTATCATTTCGCTATGGTGCACTCCTAACCAACTATGACGTTTTCCCAACTGGCCGCCGCTGCTCCCGCCGATCCCCCCCCCGGAGGTTCAGATTGGTGGGGAAAAGTCCTGCAGCGCGGTGGGGAGGAACTGCGGGTGGTGAAACTCCCCGATCGCTTCACCACCCGCCTGGGCCAACCGACGGAGCTGACCGCCCTAGGGCGCTACCTCCAGCCCCTGGGGGTACGGGCCGTGGGCGGGGGGCAACTGGTGGAGTGGCGGGTTAACCCCGCGGAGCTGGAGGATCGCCTGGCCCGGGCCCGACAGCATCCAGCCGTGGAATTCGCCAGCCATGGCTATCGCCTACTCACCAGTCCCCACACCTGGATCTATCTCACCGCCGAGGTGACCGTGCAGTTTAGCCCAGCCACCAGCCCGGCCAGCATGGCGGCCATCCTCACCCCCCTGGGTATGGTCATAGATCATCCCCTGGTGGGCATTCCCGCCACTGTGGTGGCCGTGATTACCGGTAGCGCCCAGGAAAATCCCCTGAAACTGGCCAACCGTCTGATCCGCCAGCCCGAGGTGTTGGCGGCGGAGCCCAACCTGGTGGTGGAAACCAGTCAGCTCTACCGTCCCCGGGATGATCGCTATGGCCAGCAGTGGCACCTGTTTCATCAGGGCGGGGCCAATCTCAAGCCCAACTCCCACATTAATGCGGAGGCCGCCTGGGATATTACCCGGGGTAGTCGATCGGTGGTGATCGCCATTGCCGACGATGGCTTTGACCTCAACCATCCAGACCTGCAGGGCCTGGGCAAATTGGTGGCCCCCCTGGACCTGCAGGATCAGGACGCCGTGCCCCTACCCCGGCGGCAGGAGGAAAACCATGGCACGGCGGTGGCCGGGTTAGCGGTGGGGGAGGAAAACGGCAGCGGTATTGTGGGGGTGGCCCCGGGCTGTGCCCTGTTGCCGATCCGCACCACTGGCTTCATTGATGACCGCAGTATCGAACAGCTGTTTGATCAGGCGGTGCAGCGGGGGGCGGCGGTGATCGCCTGTAGTTGGTCGCCGGCCTCCAACTACTTTCCCCTCACCCTGCGGCAGACCAACGCCATCACCCGGGCCGCCACCGAGGGCCGCAACGGTAAGGGTTGCGTGATTGTGTTTGCGGCGGGCAATGCCAACCGCCCCCTGAGTGGTACGGTTAACGAAGCTCAGTGGCCCCAAAACGCCCTCAGTGGCCCCACCCAATGGTTGAGTGGTTTCGCCGTTCACCCCGATGTGATTGCGGTGGCCGCCTGTACCAGCCTGGCCACCAAGGCCGCCTACAGTAATTGGGGCACCCACATCGCCCTAGCCGCCCCCAGCAATAATGCCCCCCCCAACATGGCCCTACCCCAGGTGGGCACCGTGCCCACCGGACCAGAGATTCGCCAGGCCCTACCGGGGCTGGGGATGGTCACCAGCGATCGCAGCGATGCCGCCGGCTACGACCCCGGGCACTACACCACCGGCTTTGGGGGCACCTCCAGCGCCTGTCCGGTGGTGGCGGGGGTGGCGGGGCTAATCCTGAGTGTCAACCCCCACCTCACCGCCCACCAGGTGCGAGAAATCCTCCAAACCACCGCCGATAAGATCGTCGACCCCAACCCTGACCCCCAACTGGGCTTGAGCTATGGCAGCTACAACGGCCAGGGCCACTCCCAGTGGTTTGGCTACGGCAAGGTCAACGCCTTTGCCGCCGTCCAGGCTGCCCAGGGCCGAGCCCTGACCCGGCGGTTAACCCAGACCATCAAGGTGGAGCAGGTCACCCCAGTGGCCATTCCCGATTACCCCGCCACCGGCATTGACAGTATTCTGGCGGTGGCCCAAGCCGGTTCCCTGGCGGATATTCAGGTACAGGTGCAGATCGACCACGGCTTCCTGGGGGACCTGAGCCTCACCCTGGTCACCCCCAGGGGCATTCAGGTGATGATCCAGGGGCGCACCCTGGAGCGTCAGCAGCACCTGCGCCAGCGCTATGACTTGACCACCACGCCGGTGCTGATCAACCTGCTGGGCCAATCTATCCAGGGGGATTGGCGACTACGGGCGATCGACCACGCCCCTGGGGCAACGGGTCAGATTTTGAGTTGGGGCCTGACCCTGGGGTTGGGCTAGGTCCTGAGCTGACCGGCGGAGATTGGCTACAATGGCAGTACCCGTTGATCGGCCACCCGGGTCTTCCCTCAGGTGGCACCCTCTAGCGGGCCCCCTTGGTATCTTTCTCCATCTATAAACCTATGGTTTGGCCCTTCCCCCCCCGCTCCCGCAAGTCCATTGCCCGCCTCGAGGTAACCGGTGTGATTGGCACCGCTACCCGCAAGCGGGTCCTGGAGTCCCTCAAGGAAATCGAAGCTCGGCGCTTTCCCGCTTTGCTGTTGCGGATTGACAGCCCCGGCGGCACCGTGGGTGACTCTCAAGAAATCTACACCGCCCTGCGGCGCCTGGGGGAAAAAATCAAGGTGGTGGCCAGCTTTGGCAATATCTCCGCCTCGGGGGGCGTCTACATCGGCATGGGGGCCCACCACATTATGGCCAACCCCGGCACCATCACCGGCAGCATTGGGGTGATCCTGCGGGGTAACAACCTGGAACGATTGCTGGAGCGGGTCGGGGTTTCCTTTAAGGTAATCAAATCCGGCCCCTACAAGGATATCCTGGCCTTCGATCGGGAGCTCACCGATCCTGAGAAGGGCATTCTGCAAGAACTGATTGATGTCAGCTACAGCCAGTTTGTCAAAACCGTCGCTGAGGCCCGGTCCCTGAGTGAAGCGGCGGTACGCAACTTCGCCGATGGTCGGATCTTTACCGGAGAACAGGCCCTGGCCCTGGGGGTGGTAGATCGCCTGGGTAGCGAAGCGGAGGCCCAACGCTGGGCGGCCGAACTCGCCGGTCTCAACCCTGACAAGGCGGAATGCATCACCTTTGGGGACAAAAAAAGTGGGCTGCGACGGCTGCTCCCTGGTGAGAGCCAGGTGCTATCCTCAACGGCGGCTCCCCCGATCTGGTCGTCTCTGCAAAGTACCCTGGAATGGCTAGACTTTGAGCAATCCACCAGCGGTTTACCCCTGTGGCTCTATCGTCCCTAGCGCTATCGTTCCTCAGAGAAGGTAGGATGGGAGCGGAAAACCTTAGTGGTTTTCTGCGATCGCACCCCTGGCCTGGCTTTTGCCCGTGAAAACCCTGGCCTGGCAACGATAACATCTTGGGAGGACTCGGTGTGAACGGGCGAGTGTGGGCAATTCGGGGGGCGGTGACGGCTGCGGAAAACTCCAAAACGGCCATGGCGGAGGCGGTTGCCGAGCTTCTAGAGGCCGTTGAGCTGCGTAACCGGCTCGATCCTGCCTCTATTATCAGCGCCACCTTTTCCGTTACCCGGGATCTAGACGCCCTTTTCCCAGCGGCGATCGCCCGCCAGCGCCCCGGCTGGAACCAGGTTCCCCTCCTGGATGTCCAGCATATGCATGTGGCCGGCAGCCTGCCCCGCTGTATACGCCTGCTCATGTACGTGCAATTACCCGCCAGTCAAGCTACCGTTCAGCATGCCTACCTGCGGGAAGCCGAAGCCCTCAGGCCCGATTTAGAATACTCCAGCCCCTCCTGGCCCTGCTGAGAACTAGGGGGTAACTCGTCCCAGATATGCCTGAGGAAAAACTATCCTCACAACCTCTAGACATCCCCAACCGGAATGTGAGATTTCCACTAAGTCATCCGTAATTTTCCTGAATTAGGCTAACAACTACGTAAATTGCTATATCAGTTGGCGGTCTAAGGTTTCCCTCAACTGGGTCGAGAGCGGGCCCCTGCAACTAGGAACAGATGGTGGACGAAACCAGAGGTTTTCTAGCAATTGGTTGACCGGCTCTGTTAGCGGGAAACCTAAAAGCATCCTCAACTAGTGGTCCTTCAGCACGACTAGGTAGTCCCCATGGTAGCAACACCCCGTTATAATCCCGACAGTATTTTCCCTAAAGGCCCCGGGGCCGCCGGTCGCCAAAGGCGGGTTTCAACCACCAAGGCAGTGGCGGTGGCCGAAAAGGAGTACGAAGCCTTAGACCCATCCGCACTAACGGATAGCTCCCTAACTAGGACGCCCCAGTCCTCCACCCATGACCTGGTTCGTCTTTATCTGCAGGATATTGGCCGGGTACGACTGTTGACCCGCGAGCAGGAAGTAGCTGAAGCTCGCTATGTCCGGCGGTATGTGGAGCTGCTGCACAGTCTGGAGCAAGCCGCCGCCAGGGAGGGGGGCCCATTCTACGATCTCTATAGGCTGCTGCAGGCCCGCGATCGCCTGTCTTCTCAGTTAGGGCACCGCCCCTCCCTGGCCCGGTGGGCGGCGGCGGTGGACCTGTCACCAGCGGAGTTAAGGAGGGCCCTAACCACAGGAAAACAGGCCTGGGCCAACCTGCATGGCCTTTCCCTGGCTGAGTTGGAAGGTCGTATTGCCCAGGGGACGCGAGCCAAGGAACAAATGATCAAAGCCAACCTGCGCCTGGTGGTATCGGTGGCTAAGAAGTACCAAAACCGGGGGCTGGATCTACTGGATCTAATTCAGGAGGGTACCCTGGGCCTGGAACGGGCGGTGGAAAAATTTGATCCCACCAAGGGTTATCGGTTTAGCACCTACGCCTACTGGTGGATTCGCCAGGGCATTACCCGGGCCCTGGCCAGCCAAAGTCGCATCATCCGACTGCCGGTACACATTACCGAAAAGATCAACAAAATCAAAAAAGCCCAACGCCAGATTGCTCAAAAAACCGGTCGAACCCCCTCCCTGCAGGAGGTGGGGGAGGTGCTGGGCATGACTGCCGCCGAAGTGCGAGAGCTACTGCTACGGATCCCTCGAGCCATCTCCATGGAGAGCCGGATAGGGCAGGACCGGGATACGGAATTGGGGGATTTGTTGGAGGCCACCACTCCCTCCCCTGAGGAAACCCTGCTGCGGGACTCCCTCAAGCAGGACCTGCATCAGATGCTGGCGGAGTTGACCAGCCGCGAACAGGATGTGATTAACATGCGCTTTGGGTTGAGGGATGGTACCCCCTATTCCCTGGCGGAAATTGGTCGAGTCCTTGACCTGTCGAGGGAACGGGTGCGACAGATTGAATCTAAGGCAATGCAAAAGCTGCGCCAACCCAGTCGGCGCCATCTGATCCACGATTATCTGGAGATCCTGGCCTAGCAGGGCAGGTCACAGCGCGCCATAATGACCCTATGGGCTATGCTACCCCATCCCCTCCCAGGGTTGAGTGCCGTGAGTGCTGACCACAACCACGATATCGATGCCATAATTCAGGGCTATTCCCAGGGCTATTTCTTGATGGCGGAGGGGAATGGCGACCATTTGGGTTGGTACTCCAGTCGCCAGCGCACCCTGATTCCCCTGGATCAGCGTTTTCGCTATCCCCGATCGCTGCGTCGGGCCCTCAACCAAAATCGCTTTCAGACCTCTATTAACCGGGCCTTTGGGGCGGTGGTGGAAGGCTGTGCCGATCGCGACACCACCTGGATCTCCCCAGAACTGATCCAGGTCTACGGAGAACTCCACCAGGCGGGCTGGGCCCACAGCTTTGAAACCTGGCAGGGGGATGAGCTGGCGGGGGGGGTGCTGGGGCTGGCGATCGGTGGCGCCTTTATCGGTGAGTCGATGTTTTTCCGAATTCCAGAGGGATCCAAGGTGGCCCTGGTGAAACTGGTGGAACACCTGCGGCACCAGCACTTTAATCTCTTTGACGCCCAGATGATGAACCCCCACCTGGCCCGCTTTGGCGCCTACGTGGTCGAGGATGGCGAGTATAAACACCATCTGCAGGTGGCCCTGGCCCAACGCTGTGGGTTTAGTTAACCTGGAATTATTTCACCTGAAAGGGACTACCCCCGGGGGGGCAGATGCCAAAAGGGCGGTCGGTAATCGGCGGGCAGGTAGGTGGCGGGAATCGAGCTGGCATTGCCGTCCCGCAGGGCCCCGTAGTGGGGGGATAGGATTTCGATGCCAGCCTGGTTGCAGTGGTCCTGAACCTGCTGGTGTAATTCGGAATAGATTTGCCCCAGCAGCTCTGGGTGGGTGGTGTAGGCCCGCAGCTGGTAGCTAACGTAGAAGTCATCCAGGGAGGTTTGCCAAACCGAGGGGCTGGGATCCGCCAAAATGTGGGCGGTGGCCTGGGCGGCGGCCACCAGGGTATCCTGCACCAGGCGCCAGGGCAGATCGTACCCCAGGGTAACGGTGGTGGTGAGGGTCAGGGGGGTTTGCTGTTCCCGCACCAGGGCGCTGTAGTTGGTGATATTACTGCTGAGCAGGGCTGCGTTGGGAATACTGACTAGAACGTTCTCAATGGTGCGCAGACGGGTAACAAACAGGGATTTTTCCACCACAAACCCCTCCACGTCGCCAAAGTGGATGCGATCGCCCTCCACAAAAGCCCGGGTGTAGATCAAAATAAACCCGGCCACTACGCTGAGGATCGCTCCCCCCGCTCCCAGGGACACCAGCAGGCCAAAAAAGATCGACACCCCCTGAAAAGCGGGGGAACTGGCCCCCGGCAGGTAGGGGAAAATTACCGCCAGGGCAAAGGCCAGGGTTAAAAACTGCACTAACCGGTAGGTGGGGATGGCCCACTCCGGGTAAAACCCTCCAATGGTCAAGCGGCCCCGCTGCAAATTATTAAACAGCCAGCGGGCCACCCGCAGCACCGCGGTCACCAGCAGCAGAATCAGCACAATGGTAAACAGGTTGGGCAGGTAACCCAAAAAGCGATCAGCGATGC
>Ga0172373_10002872_pt1 | contig 25900 bp, 23 predicted proteins | sample Lak10m_2_FD_114546 | JGI IMG/M metagenome (GOLD analysis project Ga0172373, IMG submission 114546) | Freshwater microbial communities from Kabuno Bay, South-Kivu, Congo - kab_092012_10m | ecosystem: Environmental > Aquatic > Freshwater > Lake | place: Democratic Republic of the Congo...
AATTACATTTAATAATCAATATTTTTTTGTCTTTTTTTCAATGTTCGTTTCTATCTCTCTTATTGTTTTTTGTGTAGTGATTTATCTCGATTTATTTTTTATTCATTATTTTTCCAAAACAATAAAAGTTGGGATTTTAATTTTTTCAGTTTGGAGTTTGGTTAAGATTTTTATTGCTTCGTTTATTTTTTCCTTGGTCAATAATCATTTCAGAGAAAGAAGATTACTTTAATTTTTATGCAGATTAAGAACATAATTTTCGTTATAGTATTTGTCGCAGCCGTTTCAATATTTATTTACAGTATTAGAAACATAATAAAATATTTGCTAGTTGGAAAAAAGAAGGATGATCGCAGTGGAAACCTGGTTAACCGTTTAAAAAGAGTGTGGCAAGTTGCGTTTCTTCAAACAAAGCTTCTTCGTGATCCTGTCGCTGGGACGTTACATCTAATTATTTTTTGGGGATTTATTTTATTTCTTTTTGCGGTTTTCGAAAGTATTGTGCAGGGTTTTTACTCAGAGTTTAATCTGTCTTTCCTTGGAATATTTTACTCTCTAATAACTTTTGTTCAGGATTTATTCGGTATATTAATCATTGGTGCTGTCCTATTTGCGTTATATCGCAGATTTGTTAAAAAAATTCCCAGACTTATGGTGGATGAAAATGGTCAAAAGGATGCAGTTTTTATTCTGTTGATGATTGTGGGAGTTTGTATTGCAATGTTCGGCCAAAATATTTCCTTTGCGGCAATACAAAACTTTACCGAGCATAATTTCGAGTATCGCCCGCTTTCATATTACTTAGCTAGTTTTTTCTTCACGGAAAATAGTCCCAATGCAAATATATTTTTTGAAATATTTTGGTGGCTTCACATAGTTATTGTATTTACATTCATGAATTTTCTGCCATACTCGAAACATTTTCATGTAATTAGTTCGATTCCAAATACATTTCTTGCAAATATTAATTCAATCAGAAATACAATTAAACCAATTAATCTTGATGATGAAACAATAGAAATTTTTGGTGCTGCAGATATCGAACAATTATCATGGAAACAAATTCTCGATGGATATTCATGCACCGAATGCGGACGTTGCACAGATTCTTGTCCTGCAGCAATTTCAGGTAAATCGTTATCACCTCGAAAAATAATTGTAGATATAAGACGAAGAACCAAAGATAAAGCTCCTTTATTAGTTGACGGAAAAACTGATGCTGAAATTTTTGATAAAACTTTGGTTCATGATTACATCCCGGATATGGAACTTTGGGAATGTACCACTTGCATGGCTTGCGTTCAGGAATGTCCGGTTATGATTGAACACGTGGATTCAATCATAGATTTTAGAAGAAATTTAGTCCTAACAGAATCAGTATTTCCATCAAACCTAAATAATGTCTTTAAAAGCCTCGAAACAAATTTTACACCATGGGCTTTTAACTCATCAGACAGAGCAAACTGGGCTGATGGAATGAACATAAAATTAATGGCAGATGATCCTAACTGCGAAATATTATTCTGGGTAGGCTGCGCGGGGTCCTTCGATGAAAGGTATAAAAAAGTCACAAAATCATTTGCAGCATTAATGCAAAAAGCCAATATTGATTTTAGAATTCTTGGTAATGAGGAAAAATGTAACGGTGACACCGCTCGTCGTTTAGGGAATGAATATCTTGCTCAAATGCTGATGAAAGAGAATATCGAAACTCTGAATAACTATGGAGTTAAAAAAATTGTAACAGCGTGTCCACATTGTTTTCATTCTTTAAAAAATGAATACAAACAGTTCGGAGGTAATTTTGAAGTTCTTCACCATACAGAGATGATTGAGAATTTGATAGACTCAGGCAAAATAGAACTAAAATCAACTGAAAAAATAAATGCTACTTATCACGATTCCTGTTATCTTGGTCGATACAATAGTGTTTATAATTCACCCCGTTCATCTTTGAATAAAATTGAAGGACTTCAATTGACCGAGATGACAAGAAACAAAAGTAAAGGATTTTGCTGCGGTGCCGGAGGTGGAAGGATGTTCTTAGAAGATGAAGAAGGCGGCAGAATAAATGAAGAACGGACCAAAGAAGCTTTATCAACAAATCCCGACACAATTGCATCGGCTTGTCCATTTTGTATGACTATGCTTACTGATGGTGTTAAACATTTTGAAAAAACTGATGAAGTTTCGGTAAAAGACATTGCAGAAATAATTCTGGAAAACTCTAAATAACTAATCAATCACTAATAATAAGGAGGTGCCATGGATAATTACAGAGACTTAATGAAAGCTGTTCAAGACCTGGAAGTTGACTTTCAAAAATTCTACGAAAAGGGACAGGCAGCCGCCGGAACTCGTTTACGCAAAGGCTTGAGCGACTTGAGAAAGTTGGCTCAAAATGTTCGTAAAGATGTTCAGGATGTTAAAGCTCAAAGAAAAGCTGCAAAATAATAAATTTTTATTATTGAATGCTTTAAGGCTGAGCTAAGAAATTAGCCCAGCCTTATTTATTTTATGAAAAAATCTTCAATTATTTTATTAGCAGTTTTTTCTGCAATAATTTCATTCGATAGTTATTTCACTAATCCAACTATGCCAAAAACTTTAGTTGTAGCAAAGGATTCTATCATTAACATCACGATTACCGCAACAGGTGACCTGATGTGTCATTCAGTTCAATATAATTATGCTAAAGTTGCAAACGATAGTTTTGATTTTAATCATGATTTCGATCTGGTAAATGAAATAATTTCGAAATCTGATTTTGCATTTGGAAACCTTGAAACAGTTTTAGCCGGGAGTACAAAAAACTATTCCGGTTATCCATTTTTTAATACTCCGAATTCTTTTGCTGAGGCATTAAAAAATGCAGGCTTCGATTTGCTCGTTACTTCGAATAATCATTCACTCGATAGAGGTGAAGATGGAGTTCTGAGAACAATACAAGAATTAGATAAATTGAATGTAAATCATACCGGAACTTTTGCAACTCAACGAGATCAGGACTCTATCAGAATTTTTGACATCAAAGGAATCAAGGTGGGAGTGATTGCTTTTTCTTACGGAACAAACGGTAATCCCATTCCATCTCATAAACCTTATCTTATAAATATTATTGATGAAGAATTAATCGCTGCCGATATTCAAAAAGCGCGTCAGGATGGGGCAGAAATTGTACTTGTTAATTTTCATTTTGGCGAAGAATATCAACGCGAACCAAATTTTTTCCAGGAAGAAGTTGTGCGAGAAACAATCGCTGCTGGTGCTGATATTATTATTGGAGGGCATCCTCACGTTATTCAACCAATTAAAATTTTTAAGACATCTAATGCTAAACTTGATTCAGGTTTTGTTGCGTATTCATTGGGTAATTTTATATCGAATCAAAGATGGCGCTACTCAGATGCGGGAGTCATTCTGACTTTATCCTTAACTAAAATCATTGCGACTGATTCTATTTTTATTTCCGCTATTGAATATCATCCTGTATGGGTATTTAAAGGCGATACTAATAACGGTAAGCATTATATAATTGTACCAGAAAATAAAATTGATTATTATTTTATATCCGGAGAAAATCAAAGAGTGATGAATGAAGCTTTTTCGGATACACATAATATACTTTCGTTGTTCGATAAGAGATTTTTACCTTCGATAATGGAATTTTAATTTCTATTTATCAAAAGAATTCTAAATTAAATTTAATGAAAAATAAATCGGCACTTTCGCTAATATTTTTGACAGTATTCATAGATCTTTTAGGATTTGGAATTCTTATCCCAATTCTTCCAGTCTTTGCAATAAAAATTCTTGAGGTTGATGAAACAGCAATTGGGATTACAATTGCACTTTATTCACTCACTCAGTTTTTTTTCAACCCAATTCTTGGCAGGCTTTCGGATAAGTATGGAAGACGACCATTAATTTTAATTAGTTTGTTATTGAATGCATTTGGTTATATACTTTTTGCTTTCACACATTCCTATTTGATGCTTTTAATATCGAGAATTATTGCTGGAATCGGAGGAAGTAGCATTGGTGTTGCACAAGCGTTTATTGCCGATGTCACCACTCGCGAGGAAAGATCGAAAGGGATGGGGTTAATCGGCGCTGCCTTCGGACTCGGATTTGTATTCGGACCTTTAATTGGCGGATCATTAGCTGAGTATGGTTATATGGTTACAGGATTTGCGAGCGCAGGATTTTCAATGCTTGCATTTGTTTTGACATTAATACTTCTGCCTGAATCAAATCTGAACCGAGTAAACGCAGTTACAAGTAATAGAAAAATTTTGGACGTTGCAGCAATAAAAAAAATATTTCAAAAACCTGATTTGGCGTTATTAATCACACTATTTTTTATGTTAACCTTTTCAGTCGCAAATATTTATGGAACTTTTGCCCTGCTTGGTTTCAAAAATTATCATTTTACAGATAGACAAAATGGCTATATGTTTGGAATAGTTGGACTTTCTTCGGCAATCGTGCAGGGAGGGTTATTAAGGATTGCCAGCAACTATTTTAGCCAGAGGCAGCTAATTACCTTTGGCTCTACATTTATGATGATCGGACTTTTTCTAATTCCATATGGAGGTTCATTCTTAGGGCTTGCAATCATAGTAATCCTACTTTCAATCGGTACTGGATCTTTGCAGCCGACGCTGTTGAGTTTGATTTCAGAAGTGACTCCAGACGCTGAACAAGGTGTCACACTCGGGATTAACCAATCCTTTTCGGCTTTTGGTCGTGTACTTGGCCCGCTTTGGGGTGGTTTTGCTTTTGAATTTTTGGGGTATCAATTTCCATTCATAACGGGGGGAATCTTTACATTATTCATTCTTTTGTTGAGTATATTTTATTTACCCAAAGTTTTGAAGCTTGAGGAATAAAAGATTAGTTTTCATACAAGAAATTTGAAAATTACGAACTGAATGTTTAAAGTTGGAAAAATAGAGATAGAGAAAGCAATCCTTCTTGCACCCATGGAGGATGTTACAGATATATCTTTTAGATTGATTTGTCGCGAATTGGGTGCAGATGTTGTCTATACAGAATTTGTGAACTCCGAAGGCTTAATTCGAGCTTCTGAAAAAACTCATAAAAAATTAAAAATAATCGAAGCCGAGAGACCGGTTGGGATTCAAATTTACGGAGCCAATCTTGATTCGATGGTGGCGGCTGCAAAAATAGCTGAAGGAGAGAATCCAGATTTGATAGATATTAATGCCGGCTGCTGGGTAAAAAATGTGGTTGGATGCGGCGCGGGTGCAGGCTTACTAAAAGATCCGGTGTATCTTCAAAACCTTGTGGAAGCAGTTGTGAAATCTGTCTCAATTCCTGTTACTGTCAAAACAAGATTAGGATTGGACCAAAGTTCGATAAAAATAGTTGAAGTTGCAAAACGCCTCGAGGACGTTGGTACACAAGCATTGACCGTCCATTGCCGCACGCGAACGATGGGGCATAAAGGCGAAGCTGATTGGAGTTGGATCCCCAAAATAAAAGAAGACGTCTCCATCCCTATAGTTTTGAATGGGAATATTCTTTCGGCTGAAGATGCAGTTCGCGCTTTTAAGGAAACTAATGCTGACGGAATTATGATAGCCAGAGGCGCAATTGGAAATCCATGGATTTTTAGTGAAGCAAAAAAACTTTTAGCTGGAGAAAGAATGAATGCTGAAATCAGTTTCGAAAAGAAAATTCAAATTGCAATTCGTCATCTCGAATTAGCTGTGCAGGTTAAAGGTGAAAAACGTGCTGTAATGGAACATAGAAAATTTTATTCGGGTTATTTGAAAGGCATGCGATACGCTTCCCGAATCAGAAACAGTTTGATGCAGGTTGATGATTTTAATTCAGTACAAAAAATATTATCTAACTATTCTGAACAATTAATCAATGATACATTTAGTAATCAACTAACAGAAGTGTGAGAGTTTATTTTGAGCCGCACCACCATTAAATTGGCAAGAATTTTTTCGACAATATTTGTTCCCCCTTCGTTTACAATTTTAATTTTTACTTTCTTCGCCATCAATCTTGAAGTATTACCTGAAAGAAAATATACTACTATAGCAACAGCATTTACTTTTGGATTTGGTTTTATAATCATGCTTTTTTTGTATCTAAGAAAACGGCAAATGATTGGCGATGAAGATGCAACTGTTAAAGATGAAAGAACATTTCCATATATGGTATCTGTTTTGTTTTATATGATGGGATTTTATGTGCTGGTTAAATCGCAAGTAAATCCTATCACACTTTCGTTTTGGATTTGTTATATAACAAATACGATCATTGTAGTGTTAATCAATAAATTTTGGAAAATTAGTGCACACAGTATTGGTGCGGCAGGTGCACTTGCAGCAATGACAATATATATTGGATACGATGCTTTATATCTATCTCCGATTGTTTTTTTAGTTGGCTGGTCAAGAATCAAGTTAAGGTGTCATGATATTTTACAAGTAACGGCAGGGATTCTATTTGGATTTTTCTCTACCTACCTGCAGATGAATTACTACTTAAGTTTACTTTCAAAGCCGACTTTTTAAATCTGCATTGGAAATGATTAAAGTTGAAATTATAAATAAAACAGCAATGATAAGACTTAATCGTCCGGATAAAAGAAATTCTTTGAATCCAGAATTAGTCCTAGCGTTAAAAAATCAATTGGATAAAATTGCTCTTAATACTTCTGTTAAAGTGATAATTATTACAGGAGAGGGAAGTTCATTTTGTTCCGGTGCAGATTTAACTTATTTGCAGAAGCTAAAAGATTATTCAATCATTGAAAATAAAATTGACTCAGAAAACATCGCAGAGCTTCTACTCAAAATTTATAGATTTCCTAAACCTGTGATTGCAGCAGTAAATGGTCCGGCTATTGCCGGCGGCTGCGGGTTAGCCTCGGTGTGTGATTTTATTATTGCTGATAAAAAGAATGCAAAGTTTGGTTACCCGGAAGTTAAAATAGGCTTTGTTCCAGCTATTGTTTCTATTTTTTTAATAAAAAGAATAGGTGAAGGACGGGCTAAAGAATTTTTACTGACGGGAGAGATTTTTGATGCAGATGAATCATGTAAAAAAGGGCTGGTCAATCAAGTGTCTGACGAAATAATTTCTGATTCAATTCAATTTGCCGCTAAACTTTATAATAATTCCTCTTTGAGCATGACTTTGACAAAAGAATTAATTTTTAAAATTAGTGATTTAAATATTGAGTCAGCAATTAAATTGGCTGTTGATCAAAATGTTATTAGCCGTTATTCGGAAGATTTTAAGCAGGGTGTTAGTAGTTTTCTTAATAAAAAATAAATTATTATGGCTGAGGATTTAAAAAAATATATTCGCTCAATAAAAGATTTTCCTAAACAAGGGATAATGTTCCGGGATATTACAACTTTATTAAAAAATCCAAGTGGAATAAAGCTTACTCTAGACGGTTTATTACAGCACACAAAAAATATGCATATTGATAAAGTTGCTGGAATAGAATCGAGAGGATTTATTTTTGGAGCACTTCTTGCAGAAAAACTCAATGTTGGATTCATCCCAATTAGAAAACCAAATAAACTTCCGGGTAAAAAAATAAAAGTAGAATATGCACTTGAGTATGGCGTTGATGTTCTTGAAATCCATAAAGATGCGATATTGCCAGGTGAAAAGGTTCTAGTTCACGATGATCTGCTTGCAACAGGCGGCACTGCAGTAGCGGCTTGTAAATTAATTGAAACTTTAGGTGGGGAGGTGGTTCAGCTATCTTTTATAATTGAGCTTTCGTTTTTGAAAGGCAGGGATAAAATGAAAAATTATAAGATCAATTCGCTGATCAATTACAGCGACGAAAATTAATCTTCAATCCAAGATTGAGGAGCTATTAACACAACGAATTCACCTTTAGTAGTTTTTTTACCTAACGAAATAAATAAATCATTAGCTTTCCCTCGCCAAACTTCTTCAAATTTTTTAGTAAGTTCTCTGCAAACAACGATCGTTCTGTCCGGAAATAACTCAGAAAATTCTTTGAGCAGTTTTTCTATTCGGTGAACAGATTCGTAGATTATTACAGTTCGGGTTTCCTCACTGATTGCTAATAATTTTTTTTGACGCCCTTTTTTTACGGGTAAAAATCCATAGTAAATAAAAGAATCTGTCGGCAGTCCACTTATGGAGAGTGCCGTAATAACAGCGCTGACACCGGGTACGGCTGAGACATCAATACCATTTTTGATACAGGCAGAAATTAATCTTGCCCCTGGGTCGGAAATGCCAGGAGTGCCCGCATCGGAAACGAGAGCACAATTCTCACCGCCATTTAAACGTCCAATAAGATTTTCAATTTTAAATCTTTCTGAGAACGCATTTAAAGAAACTAATTCTTTCGATATCTCATAGTGCTTCAATAGGATTGAAGTTACTCTTGTATCTTCACAAACAATAAAATCGACATCGTGTAATACTTCAATCGCCCTGAAAGTAATATCTTTTAAGTTTCCAATTGGAGTGCTGACGACGTATAACATAATTATATTTAAAACGATAACGGCTCCTTAGTCGGAGCCGCATCGTGCAAGTAGTTATTAATTTAGTTTATTGACGACATAAAATTGAGAACTTTTTCAATAATATTCAAGCCCTCATCTAAACCATTTTGAGTTACATTTAGCGGTGGTCTGAATCTAATTGACTTTTCTCCACAACCAAGTATGATTAGTTTATTATCAAGGCAGTATTGCTTGAAGTTATCTCTCAATTCACTTGTTTCAAAATCAAATGCACAAAGCAATCCAAGACCACGGCTATTCTTAATTAGGTTTGAGTATTTTGATTGTAAAATATGTAATTGATCTAAAAGATATTTACCCAACACTCTTGCATTTTCAATTAGGTTTTCTTGTTCAATTATCTTAAGTATATGAGTGGATCTAACCATATCAACGAGATCAGCTCCCCATGTGGAGTTGATTCTACTAGATTTCTGGAAACAATTATCTTCAACTTCATCAACTCTATCGGAAACCATTATCCCGCAAACCTGTGCTTTCTTACCGAAAGCAATAATATCAGGTTGAACATAATAGTCCGAAGCCCAGAATTTCCCAGTCATGCCAAAACCAGTTTGTACTTCATCAAACATCAATATAATATCATTTTGGTCTGCAATTTCTCTAAGTTTTAAAAAGAATTCTTTCCTGAAATAATTATCCCCGCCTTCACACTGAATAGGCTCAATTATAATAACCGCAATATCATCAGGATTATTTTTGATGGCCTTTTGGATTTCGCTAAGGGCTGTTTCTTCGTCTTTAATGATTTGATCAATATTATTTTCAAGAGGAAAAGTAATTTTTGGGTTTGTAATTCTTGGCCAATCAAATTTTGGGAAATACAAAACCTTATTTGGATCGGTATTTGTAAGAGACAAAGTGTAACCGCTTCGTCCATGAAAAGCTTGCTTAAAATGAATTACCATTTGACCTTTTTCCTCTTTGTAACCTTTTAGGAAATTCTTTCTAACTTTCCAATCAAATGCAACTTTCAATCCATTTTCCACTGCTAAAGCACCGCCAGAAATAAAGAAAAGATGTTTCATATAAGCAGGCATCGCTACTCGCGAAAAAGCATCTACAAATTCTGCCATTTGAGTTGTATAAATATCAGAGTTAGATGGCTTGTTTACTGCAGCGTCTGCCAGTTCCTTTTTTACGACTGCACTGTTTAACTTAGGATGGTTTAAACCTAACGGAGACGATGCGAAAAAAGTAAAGAAGTCGAGGTAGGTGTTTCCAGATAGCTTGTCAACTAAATGAACATCGCAGCTTTTTTCTAAATCCAAAACAAACGGGAATCCATCTGTAAGAATGTATTTATTTAAAATTTCGTGAACGTTCTCTGGTTTTATTACAGTTGATTTATCCATAACAGCCTCTTCATAATTATTATTGTACATGGTAATATCCTTTAAAATTTAATATTGAAAAAAAAACTAGAACAGAGAGGAGGCGAGAAATTAGAATAGATTTTCAAATCGGGAGACAAAATAACTCCTAAGCAGTTTTTTGCCCGTAATTTTTTGGAAGTTTTTAATTTTTATTTTCATACAAACTGTTAACATTTGAATAGCAACTTAAGCAAGATAATGTGAAAATTCAAATCTGCTATCACAACTTCTTTTAGGATACTTTAGAAATTAGTCAAAAATTACGCTTTATTTTGTGTGTATTGTTCCTCAATTCAAATATTGGATAAATAATTAATTTGGAAATCAATTGTCTATTAGTTACACTTACTGTAACAAATAATAAAATTATGTCAGCATCTACAAAACTTTCAACAACTGTAAAAGCATTATGTTATTTGGCAGAAGCTGCACCCGCTGGCAAAACAAGCCAAGAGATATCGGAAGGCATTGGAATAAACGCTTCTAAGCTTCGTAAAATATTTTCCTTACTAGTGAAGAGTAAAATGATTGAAAGCAACATTGGCACATACGGTGGCTTCGTTCTTAGAAAGAATCCTGCCAATATTCATTTACAGGAGATTTATTGTGCCATCGAAGATAGAAAAGCATTTCACTTAAACGTAAATAAAGAGCACGTTCAAAAAAATCAGCGCTCAGCTAAACTAAATGATTTCTTTCTTGAACTCTTCGCGGATATTCAAATCGAAATAGAAGACAAAATGAAATCATTAACTCTAAAACAAATAATAGATAAAACAAAATAATATTCTAAAGGAAAAACTATGGATTTTTTAAAGAAGCTCAAGATAGAAGAAAATAATTTTGGTTCATCCACCGGAACTGTCTGGAATCATACAACTTCGGACGGAAAACTTACAATTTCATCTCCGGCAAATGGAGAAGTAATTGCTTCAGTTTATCAGGCATCGGAAAATGATTATACCAATATTATTAAAACTTCGAATCAAGCATTTAAGTATTGGAGAACAGTTCCCGCGCCAAAAAGAGGTGAGATAGTAAGACAGATAGGATTAAAACTTCGAGAGTATAAAAAGGAATTAGGATCATTAGTTTCTTTTGAAATGGGCAAATCATTACAAGAAGGATTAGGTGAAGTTCAGGAGATGATTGATATTTGTGATTTTGCAGTTGGTCAATCAAGACAGTTATATGGTTCAACCACTCAATCAGAAAGACCAAATCATCGGATGTACGATCAATACCATTCATTAGGTATAGTTACAACTATATCAGCGTTTAATTTTCCGGTTGCAGTTTGGGCATGGAATGCAATGCTTGCTGCTGTTTGCGGTGATGTAAATTTATGGAAGCCGTCATCAAAAGTGCCACTTTCTGCTATTGCCACTCAAAAAATAGTTGCGCAAGTAATACAAGAAAATAATTTACCAGAAGGTATTTTTTCGTTGATAGTTGGTAAAGGATCAACAATAGGAGAAAAAATATTAAATGATAAAAACATACCGCTTATATCCGTTACGGGTTCGACTAGTGTCGGTCGTCATGCGGCTCAAGTTATAGCTAAAAGATTTGGAAAATCCATTTTAGAACTTGGCGGTAATAATGCAATTATTTTGACACCTGACGCGGATTTGAAAATGGCTATTCCCGCAGTGGTATTTGGCGCAGTCGGCACATGCGGACAGAGATGTACTTCTACAAGAAGACTGATTATTCATGAAAGTATTTTTAATAAAGTGAAAGAATCTCTAGTTAAGGCATATTCAAGTTTAAGAATTGGAAACCCCTTAGATGAAAAAAATCATGTTGGTCCTCTAATCGATAAAGACGCTGTAAATGAATTTACAAAAGCTATTGAACATGCAAAGCAAGAGGGGGGTAAACTACTTTTTGGTGGACAAGTTCTTGGTGGGAAAGGATTTGAATCAGGCACCTATGTTATACCAGCACTTGTTGAAGCAGAAAATAGCTATCAAATAGTGCAGGAAGAAACTTTTGCGCCGATACTATATTTAATAAAATATTCGGGAAATGTTGCATCAGCAATTGACTTACAAAATTCCGTAGTACAAGGATTATCCTCATCTATTTTTACAAATAACATGCGTGAAGCAGAAGAATTTCTATCAGCATGGGGTTCTGATTGTGGAATTGCTAATGTTAATATTGGTACGTCGGGAGCGGAGATTGGAGGCGCATTTGGAGGAGAAAAAGAAACAGGGGGTGGAAGAGAATCTGGCTCCGATGCATGGAAAGCTTACATGCGTCGCCAGACAAACACAATCAATTTTGGTTCAACCTTACCTTTAGCACAAGGCATCAAGTTCGAACTTTAGCATTATTTTTAGGGGAGATTCTATTTAATAGAGTCTCCCAAGTTTTCCAATCTTTTCTTTTTTTTACCTGTAAATTTTTCAATTGCAGAATTCTGCATTTACTTTTTAATCAAATAATCCTCATTTAATAATTTATTTTTGGTTCAAATTTTGCTGTTGAATCAAAAAAAATGATTATCAATGAAAAAGATTTTTAAGCAATTATTTGAAACCAATTCTGATCCAGAGTCATTAGTATATAATTTAATGAACAAGATGAAAATCTGGGAGGATGACATTACTCATTTGAAGTTGTATCCATCAGTCAGCGAGCTTTCCACGTTTCTAATTGAACTCGAAAAAAATAATATTTTCGTACAAGACAGAACTGTTACAAATAAATTACAAATTCAGCGAGATTACTTTTCGAACGGAGGAGGGGACTCTTCAATCATTAAGTCGCAAAATAGTAATGATTTGAATCTAAAAATTTCGGAGTGGTTTTTCCCATCAATAAAGAATCTATATGAAGAAGCAAAAGTGATTGAGGAATTTGTTACAGAGAATCTTCGCATTAAAAATATTAATCCTGCAGCAAAATTTAGAGGGAAAGGATATTTTTTAATAGATGATCAAAATTCTGAGTCGCTTTATATCTATAAATATGAAATTATTTTTAAATGGATTGACACAGAACCAACACAAATTGTATCACTTCTAATTCTTCGTTCGATACCCATAGAATTAGTTGAGTCATCTGTCGAAAGACTTGCTGCGGATTTTATAAGAACTTATGATGAGATACTGAATCCGGCAGTATATCTCTGTGAGACAAATTTAATTCTGCCATTTAAAGAAACAATTTTACCAATTGCAAAAAACAGTCTATTAAGATTAATCAAAGATTAAATATCTTTAATCACCTAATCGAAAGAGATATTAAATCCACCAAAACTTTACCGCTTTCGTCGAGAATTGGATCACTTTCTTTTTCATTCTTTGTTGTGTCAACCTCACCCTTTTTTAGTAATGTCAGTCCTTTTAATTTTCTTCTTTCATTTTCTCTTTGAAAACTTCGCTCGTCGGATTCCTCTTTTTCCTGTCGTCTGATCTTTTCGTTTAATGAAATAAATTTCTTCGATTTTGAATCTTTGTAGAGTTGAATATCTTCGTCTAAAAAATTAAACTCAGGATCGGTTTTAATCCTTTCTTCGTGCAAAGATTTTAATTTAGATAAATTCATTTTTAAATCTGCAAACATCTGATACTGTGAAGATTTAATTTGATCCCAGGGAAGTGCGCTTGGTTCGGAACTTTCGCCAAATTCGTGAGCATCGAATGCGGAAGGAAAAAGCACATCCGGAATAACTCCAAGGTTTTGAGTGCTTCCACCGGTTATACGATAGTATTTTCCAATAGTTAATTTCACTTGACCAAGTTTATCTTTTGAGCCAGGCATTAGTCTGTTAAGGTCAATTAGATTTTGCACAGTACCTTTACCGTAAGTTTGCTCCCCGAGTATTAATCCCCGCCCATAATCTTGAATTGCACCCGCAAATATTTCTGAAGCCGATGCACTAAATCGATTGACAATAACTGCAAGTGGACCATCATAAACAATATTAGGATCAGGATCGTCCCCAACTTCGATTGTTCCATCACTGTTTTTTACTTGCACAACAGGTCCATCTTTTATGAACAAACCGGTGAGATCTATTGCTTCGTTTAAGGAACCTCCACCATCGTTTCGTAAGTCAATTAAAACTCCATCAACTTTTTCCCCCTTAAGTTCTGCAAGTATTTTTTTTACATCGCGTGTTGTGCTTTTATAATCCTTCTCTCCTTTTTGCTGTGCTTCAAAATCACTATAAAATTTTGGAATAGTAATGACTCCAATCCTATATGATTTTCCGTCTTTCAACAATTCGAGCATTGATTTTTTTGCAGCTTGTTCTTCAAGTTTTACTTTTTCTCTTACGAGGGATATTTCTTTAGGCAGTGCGTTTACGCCATCTGAAACGGATAAGATTGATAATCGCACAGTGGTACCTTTTTCTCCGCGGATTAATTTAACAGCGTCATTTACACGCCAACCAATAATATCGACCATTTCACCATCCGTTCCTTGAGCAACTCCAACGATCTTATCTTCAGCAAAGAGTAATCCGCTTTTAGCTGCTGGACCGCCGGGAATAATTTCAGCTATTTTAACATATTCATCTTCATTTTGGAGTTGAGCACCAATCCCTTCGACTGAAAGACTCATATCAATATTAAAATTTTCAGAAGTCATTGGTGAAAAATAATTTGTATGCGGATCAAGAGCTTCAGTGTATGCATTCATATACAATTGAAAAACATCCTCGCTGTTATATTGAATCACTGCCTTGCGATAACTTTCATAGCGCTTCTTTAATGTTTCTTGAATAGAGCTCCATTCCTTGCCGGCAATTTTCAGATTGAGAGCATCGTTTTTAACTCGAAGTTTCCAAATTTCATTTGCCGCATTATTTGTATTAGGCCATTCAGCATCTTCACGATCGATTTGATAGTATTCATCTGTTGTGAAATCAAATTCTTCGGTCAAAATATTTTGGACAAAATCAATACGCTCGTTCAATCTATCTTTAAACCGATTAAAAATTGCAAAGCCTGGGTTAAGTTCGCCAAGTTTTAAAAAATCATCAATTTTGTATCTAAATGCTTCAAACTCGTCAATGTCTGATCTGAGAAAGTAACTTCTACTTGGGTCTAGCGATTTAATATAGCGATCAAAAATGACTGAAGATAGTGAATCACCAAGTTGAAACTTGTTGTAATGATAGCGTGATAGTATTGTATTTATTATTTGATTCTCTTGAGAAAAAATTTCTTCTGGTTGCAAAACCTTTGAGGTATCAGAAAAATCTTTATCGTTGGTAAAAATTTGTGATGAACGAATTATTAGAAAATTTGCAGCAATTATTATAATTGCGGCAACGAGAAGTTTTTTCATATTATTTGCCGATTTAAAATTCAAAATATTTTTAAAGTTTCATTAAGTAAATAAAACAAAGTCACACAATATGCAAGCAAATTTATGTGGGTGAATTAATCTTTCAGAACTGTTCTATTAAAAATAATGTCAACATTTTTTAACGTGTTTTTGGAATCGAAGATTTCTTCAATTTCATTTTTAGACAGTAGCTGACTTGCCTCACTGTTGCGGTAAAGTTCATCTTTTAAATTTTTACTTTGATCATTCCATACAGTCATTGCACAATTTTGAACCAATTTATATGCGTCCTCTCTGGACAAACCTTTTGTAATCAGCTTTAATAGAACTGTTTGAGAAAAAACAAGTCCTCGTGTAATATCTAAATTCTTTTTCATGTTCTCAGGATAAACAATTAAGTTTTTCAAAAGCTTTACGGCCAAATTGAGCATATAATCAAGTGCGATGCAACTATCAGGAATAGCAATTCTTTCAACAGAAGAATGTGAAATATCTCTTTCGTGCCATAGTGCAACATTTTCAATCGAAGCTAAAGCATTTCCGCGAAGTATTCGCGCAAGTCCTGCTATACGCTCACTAACGATTGGATTTCGTTTATGAGGCATAGCTGATGAACCTTTTTGTCCTTTCGAAAAAAACTCTTCAGCCTCCAGCACTTCTGTACGCTGCAAGTGTCTTATCTCAACTGCAATTTTTTCAAGAGTAGCTCCGATTATGGAGAGGGTAGTCATAAATTCTGCATGCCGATCTCTTTGTATAATTTGAGTTGAAACAGGAGCAGCTTTCAATCCCATATTTTTACAAACGTATTCTTCAACATCCGCCGAAAGATGTTCGAATGTTCCCACTGCACCGGAAATTTTCCCAACGGAAATCACTTTAACAGCGTGATCTAACCGATGAATATTGCGTTTTATTTCTTCATACCATAAAGCAAATTTTAATCCCATCGTTGTAGGCTCTGCGTGAATTCCATGTGATCTGCCAACACAAATAGTGTGTTTATGCTCAACTGCTCTTTCTTTCAATACATCCTTTAAGGCAAAAAGTTTTCTCAATAAAATTTCTCCAGCACTCTTAATTTGAAAGGAGAGGGTAGTATCGAGAACGTCCGAACTTGTCATACCATAATGAATATGTCTGGAAGCCGTCCCAACATTTTCAGCTACATTGGTGAGGAAAGCAATAACGTCATGTTTGGTTGTCTCTTCAATTTCAAGAATTCTGCTTACGTCAAATTTTGATTTCTCTTTAATCGAAATTAAGTCTTCGGGAGGAATATCGCCTTTAGCTGCTCTTGCTTCACAGGCGAGTATTTCTATTTTTAGCCAAGTGCTATATTTAAATTCATCAGTCCAAATTTTTCCCATTTCGGGGAGAGTGTATCTTTCAATCATTAATTTTTCTCCAGCTTCATTTGTAAAGTAAGATCTTTTGTCTCTCGAATAAGCTTAATATTAATGGTTTGATCCCTTCTAAATTCTTGAAACACGCCTTGAATAATATTTTCATTATTTATTTTATAATTCTCAACCTGAATAATAATATCACCCGGCTCAATACCAGCTTTATAAGCGGGTGAGTTACGCATTACTTGGGTAACGATTACGCCTTTGGTATCTTTTAAATTATAGTACTTCGCAATTCCTTCATCAATTCCTTGAATTCTCATCCCGATATCAAAGCCGCGATCAATTACTCCGCGCTCTTTGAGTTCATCAATTATTTTTTTTATTTTATTTATTGGAATTGCAAACCCCAGCCCTATGCTTCCTTGACTGCCGGCAGTAAAAATCAGAGTATTCATACCAATTACTTCGCCAATACTATTCACCAATGCACCGCCGCTGTTACCGCCATTGATTGCCGCATCCGTTTGAATCATATTAAGATAAAATCTTCCATCAATCGGTTCGAGGTTCATTCCAAAAGCACTGATTACTCCGACAGTCACAGTTGGTTGGTCATTTAATTCAAATAATCCAAAAGGATTTCCAAGTGCGATTACCCACTCCCCAATAAGAATATCACCTGAATTTCCAAGGGTAACATAAGGCAAATTATTTTCATCAATTTTTAACAAACAAATATCAGAAACCGGATCAGTCCCAACTATTCGTGCATCGTAGTGATTACCATTCGTCATGGTGATTGTGATTTTACTTCCATTGCCGGCAACATGATCATTTGTTATTATGTAGCCATCTGAAGAAATAATAAAACCTGAGCCAAGACTTTTAACTTCCTGATTATTATACCCTCGATTTCCAAAAAATTGTCTAAAAAATGGATCATCAAAAAAATTTGAAAATGGGTCTCGGTATTGACGAATCTCCGTAACATTGATTCCGACTATTGCTGAACTGACAAGTTCGACTGTTTGGGTAATAATGTTTTTTCTCTGATTAGATATTTCATTATTGTTTCTACTATTCGTTTCGTAGCTGCTTCTCTGAAAGCTATGAGGAAGACTATCTAAATCCTGGCTTTTAATTGGATGGAGTAGTGACCCCACCAATAAATACATAGATAATATTTGAACAAAAATAGTTTTATTCATGATTTTATTTTCCCGTTAAATATAGTTTTATTTTGTATAATTTCTCTTAATGGTTGAATATGCTTTATTATTATTATAAGCATCGATGAAGATGTAAATAACATTAACAAACCAACTTCAAGCGAAGTTGCTGAGCTATACTTTACAGCCAGTGCAGGAGTTGATGTAACCACAAAAAGGCTTAAAATATTAGAAACAATGTTACTGAATAGGATGTCTTTTTTCATTATATAAATTATTACCCATAGTAGTCCCCAAACGAAAAGTAAAAATGGAAAAATTAGTGCGGCACTTCCTGCAGCAGTAGCCAAGCCTCTACCTCCTTTAAAGTTTAACCAAGGATTAAAACAATGTGCAAACAGCGCAAACACAACTCCCATTGCGGCAAAAATAAATGAGTTGTTGAATGACATATTCAAAACGAATACCGTCAGAAAACCTTTAAGGAAATCTATTACAAAAACTAAGAACCCAATCAATGCTGACCCGGATACTTCGTAGGAATTCATAGCTCCAACATTGCCTGAACCTGCATTTGTAATATCGATGTTTTTCGTTTTTTTCATGAATAAATATGCAGTAGGGAAAGAACCAAAAAGATATCCAACAATAATACTAAGTGTAAATTCCATTATATTTTTTCTATTTATTGTTTTAAAGATAAATTCTTTTTACAAAAGAATGAATTGAGTATTCAAAAATTTGCAAGATTAAGCGAGCGCTCTTATATTTGCATTCGAAAATTTAATAATGCGGGAATAGCTCAGTTGGTAGAGCGCAACCTTGCCAAGGTTGAAGTCGCGGGTTCGAGTCCCGTTTCCCGCTCAAAAATCCACGAAAGTGGATTTGTTTTTTTTGAAACATTTTAATTCTGGCGCTGTAGCCAAGTGGCTTAAGGCGAAGGTCTGCAAAACCTTTATTCGTCGGTTCGAATCCGACCGGCGCCTCAAAAAAAATAATATTTATATACTTGTTTATATCTCTCAAAGTCTAAAACACAGAAATAGGTTTACTGGATCAACCAAAGAAGAGAAGAGGGATATAATTGCGTAAAGTTAAATCCAAAAGAAATTGAACTCCCGTTTAGATCAACCGCTCCTAAGATCACAATTCTAAGAAAGATGAAGATGAAATGTAATCCAAAAGAAACCGTTGATAGGAAATTACGATTTGAATAATTCCTTTAAAATAAAAGAGCCGCATATTTCAGCGGCTCTTTTAATAAGGAAGGAAATATTTCTTACTTGGTTAAAAGCATTTTCTTTACTTGAGTAAAGTCTCCACTTTCAATACTGTAAAAATAAGCACCTGATGGAAGTGAAGAAGCATTGAAAGTAACCTGATGGCTACCTGCTTCAACAACTTGATTTACTAATTCAGCAACTTTTTCACCTAATAGGTTAAAGACTGCTAATTTTACAAATCCAACTTCAGGAATGCTATAATTAATAACTGTTGAAGGGTTGAATGGGTTTGGATAGTTTTGATCCAAAGCAAACACTGATGGGGCTGAAACTTCAACTTCAACTTCATTTGAATATTCAAATTGTCCGTTAAAATCTATTTGTTTCAAACGATAAGTATAATTGCCAACTTCAACATTTTTATCCGAATAAGAATAATTTTGTTGTTCTGTGGTAGTACCTTTACCATCAACATATCCAATAGTTCTGAATTCTGAACCTTCAGATTTTCTTTCAACTTCAAAAACCTGATTGTTTGTTTCAGTTGCAGTTGACCAGTTTAGAACAACTTCGTTATTATTAGAAGTAGCAGTAAATGAGGTTAACTCAACAGGAACAAGTGCATCTATTAATTGATAATCATCAATGTACATTTGGTCTGTTGCTGTGGCTCCAAAGAAATCGTTAGCTGCTAATTGAAGAGCTGCTCCACTACCTGTTGCGCCTGCTGTCCACATCCAGGTTTGTACTAAATTACCATCGTACCAGAATTCGCCCATGTCATTATCTAAATCAGCAATAACCTGAACCATTTTCCATTGATCCGGAACCCATGTAAAAGTCCCTGTACCAGTACCACCAGCATTTATGCTGCCAGCACCGCCAGCATTGAAGTAACACTCCATTGCCCACTCATAAGCACCACCGGTAAACCCTGACAGAGTGTTGAAATAACCAGCAGCTCCAGTTGGAATATAAACCATAAAGTTAATTTCCCATTTACCTGATGTTAGATCGCCATGAGTTTTAATCTGATCGTTATTTTGAACGATGACTACAGAATTTGGAGAACTAAAGGAGTGAGCGTTGGAAACCAAAGCATCTTCAGTAGCGTTACAAGGATCTTCGCTCCAGGTAGTCCAATCAACTGGATTCTGACAAGCTAATTGCTGACCAGCAGTGTAAGCGTCGAAATTATCTGCAAAAACAATAGGATCGCCGCCGCCGCCATCATTAACATAAGCGTGAATATTCCAATTGTACGGTAAACCGAAATTATTTAAGTGGTCCCAAGCACCGCTAAAATAAATCCAATCACCGTCAGTTACTGCTGGACCATCGTCAACGCCTGCTGGGAATAATCCTCCGCCATGAGTTACTTCATAACCAACCCAAATGTCAGCACCGGTTAAAGTAACTGGTGAAGCAAGTGTGAAAGTATTCCAAGAAAGACCAACAGCACTTGAAGTAACATCTTCACTATAAAGCAATGCACCTGGTAAAGAAGGTGTACCTTGTCCATAAATTTTAATAGTTAATGGGGAAGGTAAGTCATTGAGATAAATTTCCACTTGTTCAAGATTCATCCCTGCCAAGCCTCCAACTAATGAGGCAGGAAAACGAGCTGAAACTTCGAAAGTGCCACCAGATGTTAAACCGATAGCATCAAAATTAACGCCGTCATCCCATTGCAGGACGGTAGCATCAACTTGATATGGAGCTCTTTCGTGATTAAAAATATTTGAACGAGAAAAGTCCTGAGCGAACGTGAACGCAACCACTACTAATGAAAGAAGAGTTGCTTGCAGAATAGTTTGAAGTCTATTCATTAATACCTCCAGAATTGAATTATGAGTAAGTAAGTTATTTAGTGAAATAGAAAATGAGTGATTCATTTGTCTCTTATTTGTTTTTTTGAAAAAGAACAAATTATTTCAACTGCATATTTGCAAAAAAAAACATTAAAATCAATAAATCTTTTAAAAAAATAATTTATTTTCTTGGTCCGTGTGTGTATCCACGAAACGGCATTGAAGGCTGAACAGTGATAAATGAAGTTTTATCAATTGATTCAACAAGTTCGATTATATCAGGTTGAAGCTTTCTTTCAATAATTACAACGATTATCGAAACACCTCCGCTTCCTCCTTCAGCCGGTAAAATTGTAACACCATATTTTGATTTTCGAAGCGAGTTGGCTATTTCATCAGTTGCATATTTGGATATGATATTTAATTGAACAAATCCCAATCCTATTTTTTGTTCAAGTGTAACTCCAACAATATTTCCAATGGCGAAACCTGCGGCGTATCCAAAATAATTATACACGCTGTCAAGATGTTGAAAAATAAATCTTATCACAAAAATCCAAATCAGAACTTCAACAAAACCAGCAGCGCCTGCTAAATATTTTCTTCCCTGAACAACTAATAATGTTCTGATTGTTCCGATCGTTACATCGAAAATACGCATGCTCATAATTAACAATGCACCTGAAATTGATTCGATCATTTCGTATCCGATCTTTTTTAATGTTTCAAAATTAATTAATTACTCATTTATTTTTATCTTTAGATAAAGAAAAAATAATTAAAAGATGTACAGAGTTAAAAGAGAAGAGTTAGTAGATAAATTATCTAATAAAGGAATTGACGACATTTTTGTTCTCAAAGCTATTGGCGAGGTAGAGAGACATAAATTCGTTCCCTATGCTATGAAGCATCATGCTTATGAAGATGTTGCGTTACCTATTGGATTTGGACAAACGATTTCGCAGCCTTACACTGTAGCACTCATGACACAGGAATTAAAAGTAAAGCCAGACAACAAAATCCTTGAGATTGGAACAGGCTCTGGGTATCAAGCAGCAATATTAAACAAGATGGGAGCTTCTGTTTATAGTATTGAACGACAACTTGATATTCTACATAATACTCAAAAATTATTTGATGAACATGGAATCCACGTTTTTACAAAATATGGCGATGGTACTTTGGGATGGGAAGAGTATGCACCATTTGACGGAATAATAGTTACGGCAGGTTCTCCTTCAATTCCTGAAACATTAAAAAAACAATTGGCGGTAGGTGGAAGGTTGGTGATCCCTGTCGGAAATCGTAATTCTCAAAAATTAATCGTCATAAGGAAAATTTCTGAAAATGAATTTGAGACTAAAGAAATTCCCGAATTCAAATTTGTTCTCTTAATTGGTAAAGAAGGTTGGAACGCTCAGTAATTGTCGTTGCAGGCCCAACTTGTTCAGGTAAATCTTCACTTGGATTTTTATTAGCAAAGAAATTAAATTCAGAAATTATTTCGGCTGATAGCCGACAGATTTATAAATACATAAATATTGGTACCGCAAAACCGGACGCAAAAATAATATCTGAAATCAAGCATTATTTTATAGATGAACTTGAGCCCGCTGAAGAGTTTAATGTAAGTATATTTGAAAAATCATCTTTGAGTATTTTTACAAAATTATTTGTTGTTCATAAAACACCAATTGTAGTCGGTGGTTCAGGCTTATACATTCGAGCGCTGGTTGATGGATTATTTGAAATTCAAGATAACGATGAAGACTACCGAAAATACCTTTCTGATTTAAGGAATAAGAATGGTAATGAATTTCTGTATGAGAAATTAAAAACAATTGATCCGACCTCCGCAGCAAAAATGTATCCGCAAAATTGGAAACGCGTAATTCGTGCGCTTGAAGTTTATCATTTAACAGGAAGAAAAATTTCCGAACTTCACAAAGAATATGCTCGTGAAGTAAACATAAAATATTTTCAGTTCGGTTTAAACTGGGAAAGAGATATTCTGTATGAAAGAATTAATAATCGTGTTGATGAAATGATAAAGAATGGTTTAGTAGAAGAAGTTAAATCACTTTTAGAAAAAGGTTTTTCAAAAGAACTTAATGCCTTAAATACAGTTGGATACAAAGAAATAATTTCGTATTTAGATAAAAAAATATCTCTCGAAAGAGCTGTTGAATTAATCAAAAGAAATACTCGGCATTTTGCTAAACGACAATTGACATGGTTTAATGCAGATAAACGAATTCACTGGTTCAAAATAAATTCTGAAAATCAATTAAATGAAATATCAAATTCAATAATAGAATTGAGTAATTAAATGAAAGAAAAAATTAGAATCGCATCAGGCCAGGGTTTTTGGGGTGATCTTATTGACGCTCCCTATCATCAAGTTACTAAAGGACAGATTGACTACCTTGTGATGGACTACCTTGCAGAGGTAACAATGTCAATTTTACAAAAGCAAAAGAATAAAAATCCGAACCTTGGATATGCAAAAGACATACCGGAATTGATGAAAAGAATTCTGCCAATCTGTATGGAGAAAAAAATTAAAGTAATTACAAATGGCGGGGGAGTGAATCCTATCGCCTGTGCCGAAGCAGTTATTAATGTTGCTAAAGAATTAGGAATAAGAAAACTAAAGGTTGGTGTTGTTCTTGGAGACGATATCAAAAATAATCTGGATGACTTGATTAGCAAAGGTGCTGGACTTGCTAATATGGAAGACAATCAAAACATCTCAACTGTCAAAGATAAAATTCTAAGTGCAAATGTTTACTTCGGAGCTTTCCCCATCGTTGAAGCATTGCAGAAGGACGCACAAATAATTATTACTGGAAGAACAACTGACACAGGATTGACTTTAGCCCCGATGATTTATGAATTTGGGTGGGTGCAGAATGATTACAATTTATTGTCTGCGGGAACAGTCGCCGGACATATTCTTGAATGCGGAGGACAATCATCAGGTGGAAATTTTTTGGGCGATTGGCAGTCCATTCCTAATCTTGCAGAAATTGGTTTCCCGATTGCAGAAGCTTTTCCAAATGGTGATGTAATCATCACCAAACATGAAAACACCGGAGGCAGAGTTTCATTCGAAACTGTAGCTGAGCAATTGCTTTATGAAATCGGTGATCCGAAAACTTACATCACCCCTGATTGCGTTGCTGATTTCACTTCAATTAAACTCGAAGATCTCGGGAACAACAGAGTTAAAGTATTCAATGTGAAAGGGGTTAAGGAAACTCCTTTTTATAAAGTATCCTGCTCATATTCAAGCGGTTATTCCAGTTCAGCTTCATTGACTTACTCGTGGCCTGATGCTTTAACCAAGGCAAAAGCAGCAGATCAAATTCTCCGGAAGAGATTAGAAAATCTCAACCTAAAATTTGATGAAATCAGGAGTGAATTCATTGGCTACAATTCCTGTCACGGTCCGCTTGCAGTTAAATTAGATGAGGAAAAAATTAATGAAATAATGCTTCGAGTAGCAGTTCGCTCGCAGGATTATTATTCAGTTGAAAGATTTGGTAAAGAGATTGCACCTTTAATTTTAACTGGACCACCGAGTGTAACAGGTTTTGCTGGCGGCAGACCGAAACCAAGCGATGTTGTGGCGTACTGGCCAGCTTTAATTCCAAAAAAGTTAGTTCAACCCGAAGTAAAAATATTTGAGGTTTAAAATGAAAAAAAGATTGCTCGAAATTGCACACGGTAGAAGCGGTGATAAAGGTGATGCTGCAAACGTTGGTATAATTGCTTATGATGCTGACGGCTACAATATTATCAAAAAGATTTTAACTGTAGAAAAAGTTAAAAAACATTTCGAAGGAATTTGCCTTGGAGAAGTTGAAAGGTATGAACTTCCCAACTTACTGGCGATAAACTTTCTTCTGCATAATACTCTTGGAGGTGGGGGAACTGTTTCGCTGAAGCACGATGCTCAAGGAAAAACGCTTGCTGCAGCATTGCTTCGAATTGAAATTGAAATTTAATTTTAGAAAATAAAAGGATAAAAATGTACGACGACGAAATAAAATCATTAAAGGGTTATCAAAAACGGATCGAAGATTTACGGAGTTATCTTTGACGTCGAAAATAAAATTGCAAAAATAAAAGACCTTCAAAACAAAAGTACCGAAAGCTCTTTTTGGAACGACCAGATTGGTGCGCAAAAAATCTTAGCTGAAACTAAATCTTTACAGGATTGGGTTGAGTTGTGGCAAAAAATTTACTCTAAAGCTCAATCACTCGATGAATTAATTCAACTCGCTCAATTTGAAAATGACGAATCACTAATTCCTGAAGTTCAATCTGAATTAAATAATCTAAATCTCGCAATTGAAAAAGCCGAGCTGAAAAATATGCTCAGCGGTAAAGATGATACAAGCAACTGCATTATTACTATTCATTCCGGTGCCGGCGGAACTGAAGCGCAGGATTGGGCTGATATGCTTATGAGAATGTATTTACGATGGGGGGAGAAGAACGGCTTCAAAATGCAATTGGTGGATATGTTAGAGGGTGATGGTGCTGGCATTAAAAGCGTTACTATTGAGGTTGAAGGCGAATTTGCTTACGGCTACTTGAAAGCTGAAAATGGTGTTCACAGGCTTGTACGTATTTCACCTTTTGATTCAAACAAAAGACGACACACTTCCTTTGCATCTGTTTTTGCAATTCCTGAAATTGATGACACGATAGAAATAGAAGTTAATCCTGCTGATTTGCGTGTTGATACATATCGTTCAGGTGGAAAGGGCGGGCAAAATGTAAATAAAGTTGAAACAGCAGTACGAATTACACATATTCCCACCGGTGTTGTGGCGGCTTGCCAAAGCGAACGTTCTCAAGGTCAAAATAGAGTTAAAGCAATGCGGCTTCTGCGTTCCAAACTATACCAATTAGAATTAGAAAAACAAATGGCGGCTTTGGATGAAATTGAAAAGGCAAAAATGAAAATAGAATGGGGGAGTCAAATTCGTTCCTATGTTTTTCATCCGTATAATATGGTAAAAGATCATCGTACCGATGAAGAAACTTCAGATGTACAACGTGTAATGGATGGTGATCT
>Ga0172373_10002873_pt1 | contig 25897 bp, 24 predicted proteins | sample Lak10m_2_FD_114546 | JGI IMG/M metagenome (GOLD analysis project Ga0172373, IMG submission 114546) | Freshwater microbial communities from Kabuno Bay, South-Kivu, Congo - kab_092012_10m | ecosystem: Environmental > Aquatic > Freshwater > Lake | place: Democratic Republic of the Congo...
CCGGTGCCGCGCGGAGAAGCGCTTCTTCGCCCCGATGATCGAGAACGATCGAAGAATCAGTTGGTCGCTGAACTCCCCCCGTCGCGGCACCGACCACGACACCATGGTGTCGGAGTCGATGGGGTCGGTGTCGCCGTCGACGGCATCGATGAGATCGGGGTGATCGAAATCGGCGCGACCCGAGAGGATGTCGGCCGAGGGCCGATACTGCAATCGCACCTGGGCGGTGATGCGGTTCATGCGTCGCGTCCTTCGAGGCGAGCCTTGGCGCGGTTCTTGCGGCGGTTGATGCACTCGCGGCGCACACCGACCAACTCGCCGGCCTCGGCATCGGTGAGTCCCAGGACCTCGGTGAGGTAGAGGGCCTCGAACTCGTCGGCCGGGATGCCGAGCGCGATCTGCTCGAGCAGGTACTCGGCGTCGAGCTTGTTGGCCACATCGTCGGCGAAATCGACGACGGCGTTCTCCGACGTGGCGAAGGCCGAAACCTGGTCGTCGTCATGAGAGTCTCCCGACACGACGCGACGAGCCTGACGCGCACCTTCGCCGCGCTGAGCGGCCAGCTTGCGCCGGTAGTCGATCGCGGTGGTCTTGGTGACCGCGCGTGCGAACACGATGGGGTCCGGATACTTCACCATGATCGCTTCTGCGTTCTTCAAGAACTTCACGACGACCTCACTGGCGACATCGCTGGCCATGTCTCCCCACTTCTGCACTTCGGCAACACGGGTTGATTCGGCCCAGACGGCGTTCGAATAGGAACTGATGCTCCACGACGGGGAGCTGGACGAAAAGCGGGCGGGGGTCTTGGCGACGATCTCCTTCGGACGGGTCCCAACGGGACGGGGAACTATGGAACGGACGAACCGGTCGCTGTGTGACCGGCTCGGGCCGATCGACTCATACTGTTTTCGGGCTTGGTTCGGCTCGGGGCCGTCCCGCCCGCCAACAGAACTCCGTCGACGCCCTCCACTATGACGAGGGGGTGTGACAGGGTTTCCCGACCTGGGAGAATGACGTGATGGCGACCCTTCTCCCCTCCGACTACGACCTCAGCCGCCTGGTCGAGTCCGAACAGTCGGTGGTCCGGTCGCTCGTGGCCGGACTCGACGATTCGTGGTTAGTGGTCCCGAGTGTCGAGGTGAGCGACGGAGGAAAGGATGGCGAGATCGACGTCGTCCTCGTGTCGTCCGAAGGCGGCGCCTTCGTGATCGAGGTCAAGGGCGGCATCATCCGGGTCGAGGGAGACTCGTGGTTCTCCTACGACAAGCCGATCCAGTCGCCCGTCGCACAGGTCAAACGCGCCAAACATCTGCTCACCGCTCGACTCGGAACGATGAAAGTCAAGGCTCCCTTCATCGATCACCTCGTCGCCTTCCCCGACGTGCACGACGTCCCGGACGGCGGCATCGGCGTCGGGCTCGCCCGCAACAAGATTTTCGGCTCGGTCGATCTCGCCGACCCGACGCGTGCCATCGCGAGGGCACGCGAAGACTCCCATCGTGAACGCCCACCGATGCCCGCGCAGGTCTTGACGAAGTTCCTACAGGCTCTCAGCCCGCGCATCACCCTCGGAACCGGTGGGGCGAATCTCGCTCCCGTGGCTCGTCAGCGGATCAACGAAGCAACCAAAGCGCACATCACGTCGCTTCTCAATCTCGATGCGAATTCGCGAGTGCTCGTGACCGGTGGAGCCGGTACCGGAAAGACGTGGCTCATCGAACAGTGGGCCCTACGGGCCGCGCAACGCGGAGAACGCGTGTGCGTGATCTGCTTCAACAAACCGATCGCCGATCATCTGAGTCGACTTCTTCGTGATACGTCGGCCGTCGTGGGCACCTACCACGACATCGTGCGCCGATTGCTCGAACCGTTCCACGAGATCGACGTTCCGCCCAACGCCGGCGAAGAGTTCTGGGGTGTGGTCCCGACGCAGAAGCTCATGGAGTTCGCCGAGCAAGTTGGCGCACCGTTCGACACGATCATCGTCGACGAGTTCCAGGACGTGCGACACAATTGGGTGCCGTCCATCGACATGCTGCTCGACCCGGCCGGAGCCCAGCGCCTCCTGATGGTCGCCGACCCGGCGCAAGACATCTACGTGCGTGATTGGCAACCGCCTCGTGCGAGCGTGGTGCTGCCCCTCGAGCACAACCTTCGTTGTTCACGACCGGTGGCCGAGGTCGTGGAGCGGCTGGGTGGCCCGAAGCCGATGCCGGGTGCGCTCGGCACGTTCCCCGTGCTCCACTGGCGAGCAGGTGGCATCAAGGAGATCAGGAAGAGACTGGTGTCGACTCTCGAACTTCTCACCATCGATCACGGAGTACCTCTGCGCGAGATCGCGGTGCTCACCGCGAACACGAGGCTTCGCGACGAATTGCTCGGTAGTGCCGACTCGGGCCGTCTGCTTCCACTCGCGCGCTGGGAAGACCGACACGAAGAAGCCGCCCTCTGCGAAACCATCCACCGTGGGAAGGGCCTCGAGAGGGCGGCTGTCGTGATCGTAGACAACTCCGACGAACCGAAGCGCCAACTGTTGTACGTGGGTGCGAGCCGGGCGATGTGGTCGTTGACCCTCATCGGCCAGGACTCACTGGCGACAGCGTGCGGAGTTCAGTCGAACTCCGCCGCCGCCTTCCCGGCGTATCAGGCCTCGTCGTCGTGATCGAAGCGGCGCCCCTTGGCCGTTCCGCGTGAACGGCTGAACTGCTTCTTCGATTGGGCGAGAGTCCAGTTGCTCGAACGCAGAGAGTCGACGTCGGCCACCAGCAACGCGACCTCGTCTTTCAGGCCGAGGCGATTGAACGAATCCGCCGCCACGGTGAACATGGCCGCCGCGTCGTCGAAGCGGCCGGCGTCGGCCATCTCGCGACCGAGTCGACGGTGACGCTCGGCGCGCATGCGCTCGGCCATGTCGATCGCTTCACGTGATGCACCGTCGTCGTCGATCCCATCGAGGGTCGGCAGAACCGTCACGGCGACAGGGAGTTCGACCGAGTGCATCACGGCCTCCCCCACCACCGACACCCACGAAACGGCGATTCGGCCGAGATCGAGCGGAGCGAGAACATCGGTGGGCTTCACCTTGAAGGTGACGAGCAGTCGACGGGTCTCGCCGCCGTACACGTCTCCCATCGTCACGCGCTTGGTGCGATCGTCGACGTCGACGGTCGGGAAGTCGTGACGAACCTTGATCTTGCGAACGGCGTCGGTTCCCGAGACGGTGACCTCGAGGTTCTGCGATGCGACCGACGCCAGACCCTCGAACTCCTGCGTGAAGACTCGCGCCGCCTGATCGGACCCGGCACACCAGTAGTCGTTGCCCGAACCCGCGTCAGCCACGGCGGCGAGGAAGTTCTCGTCGTAGCCATCGGCGAAACCGATGCACGAGGTGGTGATGCCACCGGCCCGCGCCGTCGAAACGTGCGGGGCGAATTCTTCGGAACTCGTGAGTCCGACGTTGGCGTGACCGTCGGTGAGGACGATGATCCGCCGGATGGCATCGGGGCGTCCGTGCTCGACGAGGATCTGCATGGCCTTCAGCCAGCCCCCGGACAGATTGGTCGATCCACCCGAACGAACGCGCGAGATGGCCTTGATGGCGGCCTCGACGTCGTCGTGGTGCTTCAGCTCGAGAACGGTCTCGACCTCGTCGTCGAAGACGACCACCGAAATTCGATCGTTCGGTCCGGCGAAACGAATCAATTGCTTGACGGCGTCTTTCACCGCAGCCAGCGGTGCGCCGGCCATGGAGCCGGATCGATCGATGACGGCGACCACGTCGAGGGCCGGGCGTTCGACGCCGGCGATCTCGGGCGCGGTCACTTCGAGGAGGACGTCGACGGCCTCATCGGTCTGACGGGCGATCATCGTCTTGGCGTATTTCAACTGGGTTTTCATGATGTGAACTCCTTCGTGTTCAGCGTGGGTAACGGATGGGGGCGATGGTGTTGTGCGCGGGATTCGAAAACGGTGTACTCAGGGTCGCTGCGGTCGCAGCTGCTCGAGAATGTGACGCGCAACGTCGCGCAGGCTCGATTCGGACGACAGAGCCTCGGGCGGCAGCTGAACGAGCAGACTGCCGTTGACCTTCTCGTCCGGCGATTCCGGCGATGCTTCGCCGTCTACGAACTCGATGATTCGGGATCCGCCGCCGACGAGGAGATGCAGCTCTTTCAAACGCTCGGCGACGTCGAGCCCGGTGAAGTGATCGCCTCTCTGGACGAATGCCCCTGCCTTCTGGGCCATCGCCATCGCGACGTGGAACATGAGGCCGGGCCAATGTTCGGCCATGAATGGCCCGACCAACCCTCGCGAGTGCGGAATCGGGTGGCAGTAGTGGCGAAGAGCCAAAAGCCCCTCACGAGTGAAGCCCCACAGCACGTCGTTCGGCAACGACGAAGGCACGTACCGAGTCGGTTGATCCGTCGTCATGTCAGGCCGCCCGTCCCGATGAGAGGCCGAACATCCAGTCCGGCAGCATGTCGACCGTGAGAACCTGCAGGGGCTCGTCACCGCTGGCGGTGTCAACGAACTCAACACCGACCGGCATCTGGTCGATCGGAGCGTCTTCGTAGAAGTCTTCGATCCAGACGACACGCCGACCCGCGTCGAGGGCCGACTTGGCGAGAGAGAAAGCAGCCGCGGCTTTCCAGTCGACATGACGGTCGTGGGTTCCGTCGTCGACGACGGGCAACGCTGCGATTCCGAGATGCTGGGCGATCTCCTGGTTGGCGCGGTCGCGCCAGGTGGTGCACCAGTGGACCTCGGCCACCTCGCACAGCCACTGCACGAGCCCGGGCATGTACTGCGGGACGTAGACCTTGTATCCGTTCGAGCGGACGACCTCGTAGTCGTCGGGAACATCGCCTCGGAGGCACTTGAGATCGTTGATGACACCGTCCACGTCGAGAAGGACGAGAGGGCACTGGGAGGAAGGGTTCGGTGTGGGCATGCCCATTGAACGAACGCCGCCCTCGATGGTGTGATCGCATTCGCAGCGATACCCTCCGACCCATGTTCACGGGGATCATCGAAGAACTCGGCACGGTCGTGTCGTCGACCCCCGTCTCCACCGAATGGGGCCCTGGTGTTCGCCTGCGTATCGAAGCCTCGGTCGTCCTCGACGGTTCAGGTCTGGGCGCATCCATCGCGGTCAACGGGTGCTGCCTCACACTCGTCGACAGTGACTCCGCCGGCGGCCGCTCGTGGTGGGACACCGACGTGAGCGACGAAACCCTGAAGCGCACCACCACCGGCTCGTTGAAGCCCGGTGACCGAGTGAACCTCGAACGTCCGATGGCCCTCGGCGATCGTCTCGGCGGACATATGGTCCTCGGTCATGTGGACGCCGTGGGCGAGGTGGTCTCCCCCGCCCCCGATCTCGTGGTGCGCGTGCCGAAGGATCTCATGCGACTGCTGGTCGAGAAGGGTTCCGTCACCGTCGACGGCATCAGCCTCACCGCGTTCGATCTCACGGCCGACACGTTCCGGGTCGCGGTGATTCCGCACACCGCGAGTGTCACCACCCTTGGTTTCCGTCCGGCCGGTTCGAAGGTGAATCTGGAAATGGATGTGCTCGCGAAGCACATCGAACGGCTAGTCAGCCCGTACCAGAAGTAGTTCGGCCACCAGACCTCCACCGTCGCGCGGACGGAGCGAAACGCGACCACCCGACGCTTCGGCCAGACGCGAGGCGATCGCCAACCCGAGTCCGGTTCCATCCGGTGCCGCATCGGGGGCGCGCCAGAAGCGGTCGAGTGCGCGTTCGCATTGTTCGGGCGTCATGCCGGGCCCGCGGTCGGCAACGGTGACGAGCACTCGATTGGTGTCGAGTTCCACCGAGACCTCCACATCCGAACCGCTCGGCGCGTACTGCACCGCGTTGTCGATGAAGTTGTCGACGATCTGCTCGACGACTCCCGGCATGGCCCGAGCAGCTGCATCGGCCATCCGATCGCTGCGCAAAGTCACTCCCACCTCCGAGGAAAGAGCCGACCAGGCGGCGACTCGATCACTCACAACGTGTCGAACGTCGACGTCGATCAAGTCTTCGGAGCGACCTTCGGCCCGAGCCAAGGCGAGTAAACCGTCGGTCAGGCGCTGTAGACGTTCGGTTTCGCGAAGGGCTGCGTCGAGTTTCACGCGCGCCGACGCCGGGTCGGAGATCAGCGCCTCGTCGACTTGTTCGAGGCGAAGTCGCAACGCGGTCAGCGGAGTCCGCAGTTGATGCGATGCGTCAGAGGCGAATCCGCGCTGTCGATCGACCAACGCACCGAGGCGGGCACTCATTCGGTTGAACGAACGGGCCAACACCCGGACCTCGGCTGGCCCACTGCTTTCGTCGGCCCTGACCGCGAAGTTCTCGCGACCGACCTGCTCGGTCGCATGCTTCAGACGAGACAACGGTCGTGTGATCGTGTACGCGAGGAGCAAAGCGAACACCACAGCGACGGCTATCGCCATGAGAGCGGTGAACAAGATGCCCCAGAGACGGCCACTCACTCGGGAATCGATCACGCTTTCGGGGTACGTGATGCGCACGGAACCGTTCACCTCGTCGCCGAGAATCACCGGCACCGCCACGTAGAGAAGGTCGAAGCCCAGTGTCTCGCTGAATCGCTGTCCCGTCGACGGCTCACCCGACAGGGACGAGGTGATTTCGGGACGAGTCGAGTAATCACGACCAGTCACCGACTCTTCGTCCGAGGAGGCAACCGCCAATCCCCGTGCGTCGGTGACCACCACCCGGCCCCCGGTCTCGGCCGAATACGTGCTGAGAATGTCGTTGACCGCCGTCGCGTCAGCCGAGCCGGTGATGCCGAGTTCTTCGAGCAAACGCTCGGAGCGGCCGGCGATCGTGAAGGCGTCACGTTCGAGTTCGGTGGTGACCCGATCTCGTTCCACTCGTCGCAGATGTGAGACGAGTGGAATGTCGTGAACCGCGAGAACCAGAAGGGTGAGGCCCACCATCGCGGCGACGAGACGGCTCCTCATGGCGCATCGACCTCGACGAGACGAAAACCCACACCGCGCACAGCCTCGATCCAGCGAGCATCTCCCAATTTCTGACGGAGCGTCGCCACATGGGCGTCCACGGTCTTGGTCGGGCCGTACCAGTTGATGTCCCACACGTTGTCGAGGATGTCGGTACGCGTCCGAACGGCGTCAGGAGCTTCGGCGAGGAAGGTGAGCAGGTCGAACTCCTTGGGCGTCAACTTCACCTCGACACCCGAAACGGTGACTCGATGTGCCCGTCGATCGATCGTCAACCTCCCCCGGACGATCGCCCTCTGCTCGTCCGATGCGTCGACCGAGTTGCCCGTTCGCCGTGTCACCGCCCGAATTCGGGCGACCAACTCGCGAAAGGAAAACGGCTTCGTCACGTAGTCGTCGGCGCCGAGTTCGAGACCCAGCACGCGATCGATCTCATCGGAGCGCGCCGTGAGCATGATGATCGGCACGGCTGAACGAGCACGCAGCTCCCGGCACACGTCACGTCCGTCCATGTCGGGCAGACCGAGATCGAGAAGAACGACATCCGCTTCGGCCGCGGCCAGGGCCTCTCGTCCGGTACGGGCCCGAAGCGGAACGAAACCGTGATCGGTCAATCCATCGAGCAGACCGCTCGCGATCGCATCGTCATCCTCGACCACCAGAACCCGCACGTCGACCTCCGGGCTTCATTGTGTCGGATCACATCGGTCGAGAAGTCTGATCACGCCCAGAGCAGGGCTCGAGCCGGCAAATTTTGACGAATCTTGGAAATCCTCTCACCCTCCCCTTGACGAGGCCTTCGTACCGTTCGAGACGAGGAAAGGACTGCCATGAAAACTCGAACCGCAACCGCTCTCTCACTCATCGGAGTGCTCGCCGCTGGCACGGCTGCCGCACTCGCGAACACCCATGTTCTGAGTAGCAGTGCAGCGTCGAAAGAAGCTCCCGACATCCTGACGATCAACACCATCGCCGGCGCGCCTCTCGAAAACTCGAACGTCCCCGTCACCGCTTCTCCTGCGGCCGCGGCATCGTCCGCTCAAGTCGACCCCGCGACGAGTCCGACCTCGACGAATTCGATCACCACCTACGCCGTCGGTGACGCCGGCCTGGTGGAAGTGAGGGTCACATCGACGGGAGTCGACATTGCGAACGTGAGCGCGGCCGCTGGATGGAAGACGATCTCGTCGTCGTCGTCCGCCGGCAGCCTGCCCGCCATGGTGGTGTTCGCGTCACCTTCCACGGAGGTCACCTTCGCGGCCGCGTTCGTCGCTGGCCAAGTCGTGACCGATGTATCGAGTCGATCGCTTGCCCCAGCTCCCACCGAGCGTCATCACGACGATGACGATCACGACGAGGATCACGACGAGGATCATCACGGTGGTCATGACGACGATCACGAGGAGCACGACGACGATGACGACTGATCACGAGCAACGACTAGCCGCACTGTCATCGCGGCGGACCCCACGACTCACGCCCAAGCGCCAGGCGACGATCGGAAAGATCCTCGCAACCGGGCTCACGTCGACGACCGTGTTCGGCATCACCGCCGCTCTCGGTTGGTCGGCCTCGGCCGCGAGCAACGACAGCGCCGACCAAGTGGTATTCGATCAGGCCACCGGCGTCATCACCGCCTACCGAAACGGCGAGGTCATCTCGTCGCAACAAGTCGCCGCTCCATCGTCGCAATCGGCCGGACAGGCGCCCGCAGTACCGTCGAACTCGTCGCCCTCGGTCGTGGCACCGGGGTTCCCCTCACCTGCCCCGCCCATCACGCCCGCGCCTTCGGTCGCACCGGCGACCTCTCCGGTCGCGATCCCGGCGACGATCCCGATGACGATCCCGGCGGTTCCCGTCACGATTCCGGTCGCGATTCCTGCACCACAGCCTGCACCACCACCGCAGGGATCATCGTCGGGCTCGAACTGACATGACGATCACCAGCCCGACTCTCACCAACTGCGTCGTTCACGAATCCCGAGCCATGGGGTCGACGCTGAGGCTCGTGGTGGTCGGAGGTGATGACTCAACCCTCGACGCCCTGATCGAACGCATCGAGGGCCTGGAGCGACTGTGGAGTCGATTTCTTCACGACAGTGACATCAACCGATTGAACCGAGCCCGGGGTCATTTCACGAGAGTCGCCCCCGAGACACTTCGTCTCGTGGAAACCATGATCGCCGGTCATCGCGCTACCAATGGTCGATTCGACCCGACGCTTCTCGTCCCCGTGATCGAAATCGGTTACGACACGTCAGTCGACGGAAGAGACGCAACACCAGCTGTCGAACTCGATCTCGCGCGGCGTGGAGTCCTCGCGGGCATCGAGGTCGACCACGTGAACTCGACGATCCGACTTCCGATCGGGACTGCTCTCGATGCGGGAGGTGTCGGCAAAGGACTGGCTGGCGACATCGTCGTCGAGGAATTCGTCGGACATCGCTGCCTCGGCTTGCTCGTGTCGCTCGGGGGCGACGTCGTGGTCGCAGGAGAGGCGCCCGAGAGCGCCGGGTGGACGATCAGCATTCTCGATCCCACCGCCCACCACGAGATTGATCGGGTGCACCTCGCTCGGGGTGCCATCGCCACGTCGAGCACCGAGATTCGCGTGTTCGAACGCGGCCATCACCTCGTCGATCCCGACACCCTCGAGGCGACCCGATCGGGAGTTCGAAGCGCCTCGGTCGTCGCCGGCTCGGGCGCATGGGCCGAAATGCTCACCAAGTGGCTCGTCGTCGACGGGACCAACCGACTCGACGACCTGCAGCGACTCGGAATCGCCGCCAGCGCTGTGACCCACGATGGCATCTCGACGAATGACTACTGGACATCAATGGCGGTCGAATCGTGAACGTCTCCCCGCAGTTCTGGTGGTACGTGTCGCGTGCATCGGGCATCACGAGTTGGCTGCTCCTCACTGCCAGCCTCGTGTGGGGAGTGCTTCTCTTCACTCGAGCGCTTCGGAAGATCGACACACCCTGGTGGCTTCTCGACATGCACAGTTGGCTCTCGGGCCTCGCGATTGTCACGATGACCCTCCATCTCGCGGCACTCGTCGCCGACAACTACGTGCACTTCTCGTGGTCAGAGCTCTTCGTTCCCGGGGGCAGTTCGTGGAAGACGCTGCCCGTCGCGCTCGGAGTCGTCGCCTTCTGGCTCCTCGTTGCCGTTCAAGGAACATCGCTGATTCGCCGACACCTCACACGACGAGTGTGGAAATGGGTTCACCTTGCGTCGTACGCGTCGTGGTGGCTGGTGTCGCTGCACGCTGGACTTGCCGGAACGGACGTCTCCAATCGCGTCTATCAAGCGGCCGCGGTTCTCGCGACACTCGCCGCCGTGGCCGCCTCAGCACTCCGTGTGGTGAAACCTCGAGCCGCACGAGATGCGGTGGTCCCCGCCAACAACTGAGTCGGCCAGTTTTTGATCGTCCTGGCACGACCCGTCAGGTCTCATTCCTCGCTCCTTCCCCGTCGTCACCCGACTACCGTTGCGCCCGTGACCAACGACTTGTCGGCCCTGCGGGCGCGCATCGACGAACTCGACCGTGAACTCCTACGCGTCCTGGCCGAGCGACTCGAGGTCTGCCACGAAGTCGCCCGGGTGAAGGAACGCAGCGACACTCCGGTCATCCAGCCGACCCGCGTACGCGACGTGGTGAACAGCCGACGACAGTGGGCCATCGACGCCGGCGTCGATCCCGACTTCGCCGAACAAGTCATGCGCGTCCTGCTGTCGGAGACACACCGCATCGAAGTGGCCGGCCGTCGACCCGATCCGGCCCCCGACAAGTTGGCCACACCCGAGGGAACGCGTTCGGCCATCGACACCGTGGCGTCGCGTATCGATCACGTGGTCGTCGCCGTGTCCGACGTCGAGGCCGCCACCACGGTGTTCACCGATCACCTCGGCTTCCACGTCGAACAGAGCCCCCAGAATGGCATCGTGGTTCTGGGTGCCGGGGGCGTCACCATCGTTCTGGTCGGCCCGGAGGCCGGAGTAGAAGTCGCGGCACACATCGCCGAACACGGCACCGGCATCCACCACATCGCCGTCGAGGTGCTGAATGCCGATTACGCCTGCGCCACCCTGAGCAGTGCGGGCGCTCCACTTCTCACCGACGTGATCGTCGACGCCGACGGCCACGAGCAGTTCTTCACCGTGCGCGACCCGGCCTCGGGTGTTCAGGTGGGTTTCGTGGCCCGCACCGGCCATCGCGTGGGCGTGGCCACGGCCAACGTCCTCGAGGCGTTCAAGAACCACTCGCCTCGCTAGTCTGACTCCAGCACGACAGGTAGGGGGCCTCCGGCTTCTCGCATCCGTTGACCCCCGTTGTGCCCTGGCAACAACTGAATCCACGAGACGATCATCTGGTCGAACACCAGGTCGTTTCTCGAGCATCGAGGTTCTTCCATGTCGCGCCAGCGCATCCCTGTCTCTGACGGTTTTCACCGTCAGCTCATCGACACTCCTCTTGACGAACTCATGGCCACCGCCCGTCGCATTCGCGACGAGCACCACGGCACCCGCGTCACCTTCTCGCCCAAGGTGTTCATCCCGCTCACCATGTTGTGTCGCGACACGTGCGGCTACTGCACGTTCGCTCAACCGCCGGCTCGACTCGAGAGTCCGTACCTGTCACCCGACGAAGTAGTCGCCATCGCGAAGCGCGGAGCCAAGCACGGTTGTCATGAAGCACTCTTCACCCTCGGCGAAGCACCCGAGGAGCGTTACACCATCGCCCGCGAATGGCTCGACTCCCACGGCTACGAATCGACCGTCGACTACCTCGCCGCCATGGCCAAGTTGGTCATCGACGAAACTGGATTGCTGCCCCACGCCAACGCCGGTGCGCTGAACCGCGACGATCTCTCGCGTCTGCGTGCCGTGAGCCCGAGCCAGGGAATGATGATCGAATCGCTGCGCGACGATCTGTCGTGCCACCGGGGCGCTCCCGACAAGACACCCGAACGTCGACTCGCCACTCTCGAACTCGCTGGCGAACTGCGCATCCCGTTCACCACCGGCATCTTGTGCGGTATCGGCGAGACCCGGGCCGATCGAATCGATGTGTTGGTGGCCATCGCCGAGTCGCACGCGCGCCACGGTCACGTTCAAGAAGTGATCGTGCAGAACTTCCTGCCCAAGCCGCGAACCGGCATGCAGAACGAAGCGCCGTGCCCGCAGGACGAGTTCTTGTGGTCGATCGCAGCGGCTCGCATCATCCTCCCGCCCGACATTCACCTGCAGGCTCCGCCGAATCTGTCGGACGACTTCGGCGTGTTGCTCGACGCCGGCATCGACGACTGGGGCGGCGTGTCTCCCGTGACCGCCGATCATGTGAATCCCGAACGCCCGTGGCCCGATCTCGACATCTTGCGGACGGTCACCGAAGCCCGCGGCATGTCGTTGGCTCCGCGACTCACGGTGTACCCCGAGTTCATCTCGGGTGAGAACTCGCTCAGTCTCGGCGACGGTCGCGATGCCGGACGTTCGTGGATCGATCCGTCGCTGCGTTTCACCGTGCTCGACCGCAGTGACGCCGAAGGAATGGGTCGCGACGATCCGGGGGCGATCTGGCCCGAGAAGGTCACCGCGGCCGACGTGGTGCACGACGGCGCCGAAGTGGTGTTGGTCGGTCATCGCAGCACCCAGTGGTACAGCGGCACCAACAACAAACCGCCCGCCCTCGTTCCCGGCGCCGTTCTCGCGCGGTCGACGGCCCATCGTTCACGAATCCACGAGATCATCGACGGTCACCGGGCCGGCCACGAGGTCGGCTTCGACGAGATCGTCGCGCTGTTCCGTGCCCGCGGTCGCGAAGTCGCCACGATCGCCGAATACGCCGACCACCTCCGGCGCGAGGCCGTGGGTGACGCGGTCACCTGGGTCCACAACCGCAACATCAACTACACCAACGTGTGCACGTTCAAGTGCAAGTTCTGCGGTTTCTCGAAGGGTCCGTTGTCGCTGAACCTTCGCGGCACGCCGTATCTCCTCACTCTCGACGACATCGCCCGTCGTGCCGAAGAGGCCTGGAACATGGGCGCCAGCGAAGTGACACTGCAGGGCGGCATCCACCCCGACTTCGACGGCGATTACTACCTGCACGTCACACAGGCCGTGAAGGACGCCGTCCCGGAGATGCACGTGCACGGGTTCACCGCGCTCGAGATCACCGAGGGTGCCCGACGCAACGGCGAAGACCTCGAGTCGTATCTGCGCAAGATGAAGCAGGCCGGCCTGGCGTCGTTGCCCGGAACCGCGGCCGAGATCCTCGACACCCGGGCCCGCCAGATTCTGTGCCCCGACAAGGTGGATGCCGACGAGTGGATCGAGTGCCATCGCGTCGCGCATCGCGTGGGTCTGCACTCGAACATCACGATCATGTTCGGTTCGGTGGAGGAGTCGAGCAGTTGGGCCGAGCACATGATTCGCACCCGCGATCTGCAGAAGGAGACCGGTGGCTTCACCGAGTTCATTCCCCTGCCGTTCGTGCACATGGCGTCACCCATCTACTTGCAGAAGAAGTCGCGGCGAGGCCCGACCTTCCGCGAGACGGTGCTCATGCACGCGATCGGTCGCATCGTGTACGACGGTCTCATCGACAACGTGCAGGTGAGTTGGGTCAAGATCGGCGTGGACGGCGCACGGCAACTTCTCCAGGCCGGTTGCAACGACATGGGTGGAACACTCATGGACGAGAACATCTCGCGCGCGGCAGGCGCCAATCACGGCCAGAAGATGACCGAAGACGGCTTCCGGGCGGTGACGGCTCCGTTGGGCCGCAACCTGGTTCAGCGCAACACGGCCTACAAGCATCTGCACCCGGTCGCCGGCAACTGAACACGTTCCCGAAACGCGAATTCGGGTCGAGGTCTCAGACGAGAGAACGTCGCGCGGCTTCGATGTCGAGCGCCAACTGAGCGCGCAACTCGTCGAGTCCGGAGAACTTGCGCTCACCGCGTAGCCGGGCCGCGAAACGCAACCGAGCACTCTCGCCGTAGAGGTCGAGGGGCTGATGTTCGGCCGGCCCGTTGTCGAGAACGTGCGCCTCGATGACCGACACCGGCTGGTTCTCGTAGAACGTCGGCCGCCGACCGATGTTGACCGCAGCCGGATACACCGCGCCGGCCCGCGGACCCGAGTCACGTTCGTACCACGCCGCGTACACGCCGTCGCCGGGAATGCACATGGCCGAGGAAACCTCCACGTTGGCCGTGGGGAAACCGATCGTGCGGCCACGCTTGTCGCCGTCACCGACGATGCCGCGAAGTTCGTAGGTGCGGCCCAACCACTCGTTGGCGCGCGCGATGTCACCGTCAGCGATGGCTCGTCGAATGGCGGTGGAACTGATGATCATGTCGCCCCCGGTCACCAGTTCGTGGGGCACGACCGTGAAGTCGAGTTCGGTTCCGAGCGTCCGCATGAGTGTCACGTTGCCGGCACGCCCACGACCGAAGTGGAAGTCCTCCCCCACGACGATGGCGGCCACACCGAGGCTGTTCACCAATACGCGCCGCACGAAATCATCGGGTGATTCGGCGGCCTGCGCTTCGTCGAAACGAACGATGGCCACCGCATCCACCTCGGTCTCGGCCAGGAGTTCGAGTTTCTGGTGCTGATCGGTCAGCAGACGCGGGGCCGACTCGGGTCTCACGAGGCTGGCCGGATGGCGATCGAAGGTGACGATCACGCTCTTGGCCGAGCGGTCGCGGGCCACCGCCTTCACATGGTCGATCACCGTGCGATGGCCGGCGTGCAGACCGTCGTAGGCGCCAATGGTGACGACGCTGCGCTGGTCGGGCCACACCCGTCGCGCGAAGTCATCGATGATCAGCACGGGCGAAACGCTAGTTCCCGCGCACCGAAAGCGGCCGTTTAGGCTGAGTCAGAGCGGTCACGGCTGAAACGATCAACGGGGGAAACATGACGACACTGCATCCGCGTGGGGTCAACCACCTGGCGCTGTCCACCACCAACATGAAGGAACAACTCGAGTTCTGGTGCGACGTACTCGGCTGCCCGTTGCGCGCGCTCTATTGGATGCACGGCGTCGAGGGTTGCTTCCATGGCTTCGTCGAGCTGTCGGAAGACTCGTACGTCGCCTTCGTGCAGCACCCCGAGAACCCCACCCAGATCGACGTCGGTGTCACGCACGCCGGCAACCCCGGGGGCAAGGTCACCCACGGCACCATGCAGCACCTCGCACTCCACGTCGACACCCTCGACGAGTTGTACGCCATGCGCGATCGCATCCGTAGTCGCGGCGTGCACGTTCTCGGACCCATCGATCACGGGTTCATCCAGTCGATTTACTTCGCCGGCCCGGAGGGTCTCACCCTCGAAGTGGCGGTCGGTCACGACATCGACGAGAGCGCGTGGGTCGACCCCGAAGTGGTTGGCCTGTGCGGAATCTCCGACGACGAGTTGAAGCGCATGATCGCACCAGCGCGCTACGACCGACCGGCCCAGACCGTTGCGCAGCCCCCGCTCGACTCGACCGGCCCGCGCATGGCCTACACGCCCGCGGCCTACCAACGCCTCATGTCGCTCGACGACCAGTTCGTGTGGGACAACATGAGCGAGACCACTCCCCCAGTCGCGTCGTGAGGCGCGACGAATACGTCCTGGGCGAGGTCTTCTCGTATCACTTCCCAGGCCCCGATGCCGACCATGCGCTGTTGATCCAGCACGGGATCGCCAGCCACGGCGGCATCTACGACAACTTCTGCGCCCACCACGCACGCCAAGGTGTCGACATCTTCTCGATGGACGCGCCCGGCCACGGTCGTTCGTGCATCTCGCAACGTCCCGGACAGTTCACCCTCGACCAGTGGGTCGACGCGGCCGTGATGTACGGCGAGCACATCGCCGAGACCACGGGCCTGCCCGTCTTCATCACCGGTTCGTCACTCGGCTCGGCCGCCGCGTACTCGGCCTACGCCAAGTCGGATGTGTTCGCCGGCGCGATTCTCATGGGCTTCGCCATACCGGGTTCGCCGCTCATTCCGCCCGACAATCCGTTCCGGAGCGAGGCCTACGAGAAGATCGAGAAGATCTGGGGTTCGCGTTTCCGGCTCGACATCGATCGCTACTTCGACTTCGACGCCGACTACGGATACGTGGGAGCCAAGGAACAGAAGAAGGCCGACCCGTACAACACGTGGATGTACGACATGTCGTCGTGGGCCTCGATCATGCGGTACGACCCGGCCGTGCCGATTCAGAAGAACACCAAGCCGATCCTCTACGCCGTGGGAGAGAAAGACCCGACCTTCCCCCTGCCGGTTGCGCAGCGAGTCGTCGATGCCACCACCGGGCCGGTCGACTTCTACGTGCTGCCCGACGGCAAGCACCAGCTGATGCTCTTCCACACCGAGCAGTACTCGGCCAAGATGCTCGACTGGTGCCGCGGACTACTCAAGAAGTAGTTGCACCAGCGACGCTCACGGCCGGTCGGGCCATACCCGTCCCCACCCGCTCGTTGCTGAACGACTCGTACACCGCCACCAGACGATCGTCGGCAAAGGCCGCCCACGGTTCGGGCCCGCTGAACGAACTGACCGGCAGAACCTTGCCGGTGGACGCCGCCACCGACAACGACTCGGCATCGGCCCCACTCACTCGGTACTGACTGAGGGCGCGCACGGCCTCTTCGGTGGGACGCAATGGTGCGTCGTCGATACTCGCGGCCTCGGCGATGGTGAACGCGCCCACCGACGTACGGCGCAGATTGCGGAGATGGGCTCCGCCACCGAGCAGTCGACCGAGGTCGGCCGCCAACGTTCGAATGAACGTGCCCGACGAGCACGAGACATCGATGTCGATGGTGTTGCCGTTCACCGCCGTGACGACGAACGAGAACACCGTGACCGGGCGCGGCTCACGCTCGACCTCCACACCCTCGCGCGCCAACTCGTGCAGACGCTTCCCGTCCACACGTATGGCCGACACCATCGGCGGAATCTGCAGGATGTCGCCCACGAGATGGGCGTCGACGACCGCCTGCACGTGAGCCCGGCCATCGGGCCGGCCCAAGCGAGCGATCACGTCGCCCATGTCGTGCGTGGCCGTGACCTCACCGGCGGCATCGAGTGTGGAGGTTTCGGTGCCCAGCACCACCGTGCCGGTGTACGACTTGCGACTGATCATGCACCCATCCACAGCGACGAGATCCATGAAGCGCATGAGTCGAGTGGCGTTGCCCACACCGAGCAACAACACGCCGGTTGCGTCGGGGTCGAGCGTGCCGGCGTGACCAACTCGGCGTTCTCCGAGCCGTTTGCGCACGCGGTCGACCACGTCGTGGCTGGTGATTCCGGCTGGTTTGTCGATCACCAGCAGGCCGTGCACCTGCGGTGGTTTACGACGGGCCATCAGGCTTCGTCGTGGCGCGCCGGACTGGGATTGTCGCGCAGGATCTGATCGATGCGCTCGGCCGCGCGAATCACTTCGTCGACGCGAAACGACAGGATCGGAGTCTTCTTCGCCCGCACTTGTTTGCCCACCGAACTCTGCAACCGAATGCGGTGCTCGTCGAGAGCCTCGATGATCTCGGCGTCACCCTCTTCGCCGCTGAGCGAGTCGAAGAACACGACACCACGGTTCATCTCGGAGTCGACTTCCACCCGCGTGATGGTGACGAACGACAAACGCTCGTCGTCGATGCGGACGAGTTCGTCGGCGATCACTTCGCGCAACGACTCACCGAGGCGAACGGCGCGAGGATAGCCACGGGACGATTCACGTGATCCACTGGTCTTGCGCGGCCGGGTCACGCGGTCAGACTACGAGAAACTCGGGTGGTCGCGCAGTGAACGCTTGAGTTCGGCCACACCGGGAGTGGTGGCCACGATCTCGACCGCATCCCACAGGCGAAGGGCCTCGGCACCACGCGGAATTCGAGCGATCACCGGACCGAAGAACGAGCCTTCGTCGGCCGCACCGGGACGGAACGTGAGGATGGGGGTACCGACGTCACGACCAGCGCGCGACAAAGCCACTTCGGTGTCGTCGGCGATGCGAGCATCGAGCGAGCCGTTCTTCGACACCGCGGCGATGGACGAATCGAGACCGGCGATGGTGAGCATCTCGGCGAAGAACTCGTCGGTGCGCGCCATGAAGTCGTCGCGACGACCCTTGGTATGACCCTCGGTTCCGACCGCCGCGTAGAAGCGACCAACCGCAGCGTTGCCCTCGACGGCGTCGAGGTGGGTCGCGATGCGCAAGGCCTCATGACCCACGGCGTGCACGTGCTTGTACTCGGGCGAGTACCACTCGGCCGTGTTGGTGGCGTTCAGGATCTTCAACGAGATGAAACGCCAGCGGACGTCGTAGTTGCGCTGCGAGCGCACCTCTTCGACCCAACGCGACGTGATCCAGGCCCACGGGCACACCGGATCGAGGAAGAACTCGAGATCGGCCATCAGGTCCTCACGATGAGTTTGTCGTCGTAGGTCTCGATCAGGTCGCCCTGCTTGAGATCCGGGAAGTCGGCCAAACCGCTACCGCACTCGAAGCCCTCGCGAACCTCGCGCACGTCGTCCTTGAAGCGGCGCAGCGACTGGATGCTGCCCTTCCAGATGATGACGCCGTCGCGAAGGAAGCGCACCTTCGAACCGCGAGTGATCTGACCCGTGCGGACGTAGCAACCGGCAATGGCACCGATGCGCGGCACACGGAAGATCTCGCGCACTTCGGCTTCGCCGGTGACGACTTCTTCGAACTCGGGGGCGAGCATGCCCACCATGGCCGCCTCGATGTCTTCGAGGAGCTTGTAGATGATTTCGTAGGTACGGATCTCGACCTTCTCGGCCTCGGCGAGATCGCGGGCCTTGCGGTCGGGACGCACGTTGAAACCGATGAGCGTGGCGTTGGTGGCCGCCGCGAGCGTGATGTCGTTCTCGGTGATCGCACCCACACCGCGGTGCACGAACGCCAATTTCACTTCGTCGCGTTCGAGACGGCGCAGGCTCTCGGTGACGGCTTCGAGCGAACCCTGCACGTCGGCCTTCACCACGAGATTGAGGGTGGCGACTTCGCCTGCCTGGATCTGCGTGAAGATGTCTTCGAGCTTGACGCCCTTCTGCACGCGAGCGTCACCGCGCTGCATCTTGGCGCGCAGACGCTGTTCGCGTGCTTCGCCAACGGTGCGAGCGGTCTTTTCGTCGGGAGCGGCGCGGAATTCGTCTCCGGCGTTGGGCACCGACGACAAACCGAGCACCTGGACCGGCGTGGACGGACCGGCTTCTTTCACCTGCTGGCCCTTGTCGTCGATCATCGCGCGCACGCGACCCCACGACGCACCGGCCACGATCGGGTCGCCGACCTTGAGCGTTCCCTTGTCGACGAGGATGGTGGCCACCGGACCGCGACCCACGTCGAGGTTGGCTTCGAGCACCACACCCTTGGCGCGACCGGTCGGGTTGGCGGTGAGATCTTCGAGTTCGGCCACGACGCTCAACTGTTCGAGCAGATCGTCGATGCCGAGACCCTGTTGAGCCGCCATCTCCACACAGATCGTGTCACCACCCCACGACTCGGGGATGAGGTTCTGTTCGGACAACTGCGACATCACGCGCTGGACGTCGGCGTTCTCCTTGTCGATCTTGTTGATGGCCACCACGATCGGAACCTCGGCGGCCCGGGCATGGTTGATGGCTTCGACCGTCTGGGGCATGACGCCGTCATCGGCGGCGACCATGAGCACGACGATGTCGGTGACCTGAGCACCACGCGCGCGCATCTTGGTGAACGCGGCGTGACCCGGGGTGTCGATGAACGTGATGCGCTTGCCGTTCTGGACGGTTTGGTACGCACCGATGTGCTGCGTGATGCCACCGGCCTCACCAGCCACCACATTGGCGTTGCGAATCTTGTCGAGCAACGTGGTCTTGCCGTGGTCGACGTGTCCCATCACGGTGATGACGGGCGGACGAGGCGCCTGAGCGGCCTCGTCGATGTCGTCGCTGTCGTCGAACAGCGCCTGGAGTTCCATCTCCTCTTGCTGGCCCGGCTCGACGAGAAGGATCTCGCCGCCGATCTCGAGCGCGAAGAGTTCCATCTGTTCGTCGGAGAGCGTCATGGTCGCGGTGACCATTTCGCCGTTCTTCATGAGGAAACGAACGACGTCGGCCGCGGTGCGGTTCAGACGCGGAGCGAACTCCTGCGACGACGCACCACGTTCGATGACGATGATGCCTTCGGGAACCGGAACACTCGACTCGGTGTACCGGATCTCGGTGGGCAGCAACTCTTCTTCGCCACGACGACGCCGACGCGACGAACGCGGGGCGCGACGCTGACCTGACGGCCGAGGTCCGCCACCGGGACGACCGCCACCAGGGCCACCAGGGCCGCCACCGGGACGACCGGGACCACCGGGACCACCGGGGCCACCACCCGGACGCGGGCCGCCAAAACCACCCGGACGCGGGCCGCCGAAACCACCGGGACGCGGGCCACCACCACCACCGGGACGCGGACCGCCGGGGCCACCGGGGCCACCACCGGGACGCGGACCACCAAAACCACCGGGACGCGGACCACCAAAACCACCGGGACGCTGACCGCCGCCACCGAAACCACCGGGACGCGGACCAGTCGGGCGCGGACCACCCGGAGGGGGCGGAACCGGACGACCCGATTGGCCGACGGGTCGCGAAGGCGGGGGCGGAACCGGACGACCCGACGGGCTGAGGGGTCGCGGCGGAGCCGGGGGTGCGGTGCGAGCCGCCGGTGCGGCCGGGGCTCCCGGACCAGAACCAGTCGACGGACCAGTCGCCGGACCAGTCGCCGGCGCCGGCGGACGCGGGGCGGCCGGACGCGGCAGATCACGCGTGGTGTCGCGACCCGAGATCACACGACCAGTTGCCGGAGTGGGCGCGGGTGCGGGGGCAGGAGCCGGCGTTTCGGCCGGAGCCGGAGCCGGTGCCGGAGTGTCGGCGACGATCGCCGGAGCCACCGGTTCGACGGGGACCGCCACGTCGGCCGCGGGTGCGGCGGGGGTTGCGACGCCCTCATCGGCAGACGCGACAGAATCGGCGTCCTTGGCCGGCGCCTTCTTGGTGGTCTTCTTGGCGGGAGCAGCCTCGTCACCCTCGGCGGCGGCCTTCTTGGTCGTCTTCTTGGCCGGCTTGTCTTCTTCGGGTGCGACTTCGCGGACGAGTCCTTGTGCGTGCGCCTTCTTCTCCAGCATCGTCACGTAGGCGTCGACGAGCGTGGTGGACGGACTCTTCACGGGAATCAAATTCGCCTTGGCGAGTTCGATCAACTCGGCATTGGTCATGCCGAGTTTCTTGGCGAGGTCGGAGACTTTGATCTTGGCTGCTGCCACTCGTCGTCAGCCCTCTCCCCGTGCGCTCTCGCGCGCCGCGTTGGCCGCTTCGACTTCGGCCACCGTCATGATGGTTCCGTCGGCGGCATGCCATTCCTGTTCACCACTGTCGGGGTTGACCACCCACGCACCATCGGCGAACTCATCGGAGTCGACGAAGATGCCGGCTTTCTCGTTGCGATCCTGGGTTTCGCTCTTGATGTCGATGCGAACGCCCGACAGACGCGCGGCCAGACGGGCGTTCTGCCCTTCTTTGCCGATGGCCAGGCTCAACTGGAAGTCGGGAACGATCACGTCGGCCTGGGTCCGGTCGTCGCTGACGCGCACTTCGGTGACCTTGGCCGGCGAGAGGGCCTTGGCGATGAAATCGGGCAGGTTGTCGCTGAACGGAACGATGTCGATCTTTTCTTGATTGAGCTCGTTCACGACCATGCGGACGCGAGCGCCACGAGCGCCCACACACGCGCCCACCGGATCGACGTTGTTGTCGTTCGACCACACGGCGATCTTGGTGCGATGGCCTGGTTCGCGCGCACAGGCCTTGATCTCGACGACGCCGTCGGCGATCTCGGGCACTTCGAGCTCGAAGAGACGCTTCACCAAACCGGGGTGCGTGCGGCTCACGATGATCTGCGGACCCTTCTGGGTGCGACGCACTTCGACGATGTAGGCCTTCAGACGCGTGCCCGGATTGGCACGCTCGTACGGCACCTGCTCGCTCTGCGGCATGAGGGCTTCGACCTTGCCCAAGTCGAGCAGGGCGAAACGATGATCGGTCTGCTGCACGATGCCGGTGACGATGTCGCCTTCGCGGTTCGCGTACTCCTCGAACTTGCGCTCGCGCTCGGCCTCGCGGATGCGCTGGCCCATCACCTGGCGGAAGGTCTGGGCGGCGATACGACCGAGTTCACCCTTGCTAGGCGTGTCGTCGCGCGGGTTGATCCAGTTGCCGTCCTCGTCGATGTCGTAGGCGGTGAAGGTGATCTCGAGGGTGTCGGGGTTGAGTCCGACCTCGACCTCTTCGGCCGCACCGGGCCGGCGCTTGTACGCCGTGGCCAGCGCGTCGACGAGCACCTGAAGCAGGTCGTCGACCGAGATGTTCTTTTCGTTCGCCAACAGGCGCACGGCTTCGGCCATGTCGAGATTGCTCATGAGGGCATCGTCTCCTGGTCGTCGTGATGGTTGTCGGGGTGATTGTCGGTGCTGTTCACGGTCGGTGTCTTCTTCGGCGCCTTTTTCGAGGCACTTGAGTCTGCCGGGCGGTCGGCCCGCTTGCTCCCCGGCTTCTTCGCTCCCGAACCGGGTTTGCCCGGCTTGGGGGCAGCGGCCCAGACGAAGACGGTCTTGGCCCGGTCGATCTGGTCGTACGGAACCACGCGGTCGTCGCCGATGGGCGCGGCCGCGGTGCCGTCGAGACGCACGGTGCAGGCCGTGTCGTCGGCCGCCACCAGAACTCCGTTGATGCGGCGGTCGGTGTTGCCGACGTCGCGCAGACGGATGGACACGCTCTTGCCGATCTCGCGCTGGAAGTGACGCGGTGTGCGCAACGTGCGCTCGAGACCGGGGCTCGACACCTCGAGCGTGTAGTGACCCGGGATCGGATCGGTGTGGTCGAGTTCGCGCGACACGAGACGCGTGCACTGGGCGAGCGTGTCGACGTCGACGCCTCCGGGTGATCCGGGGAGGGTGTCGATCGTGACCTTCAGGACGCCGCCGGCGTAATCGAGGTCGTACAACTCGAGACCGAGATCGGTCACGATCGGAGCCACGAGTGAATGGAGACGACGTTTGAGGGCGCTCTCTTCGCTCATGTCACCTCCTGTTGTCCGCTCGATTGTGGCCATGATCGACACGGGCCCCTAAGACTGAAAAAGACGTGGGATTTCTCCCACGCCTTCGACAATCCCGGGAGTCCGGGCAATCAAGACCCCTGCAGTGTACCGGGCCAGAAGTAACCTCTCACACGTGCTGCGGATGTCGACTCTCTTCGTCCGCACCCTGCGTGAGAACCCTTCCGACGCCGAGGTGCCGAGCCACCAGTTGCTCGTCCGGGCCGGGTACATCCGCCGCGCCGCACCGGGCGGATTCACCTGGTTGCCCCTCGGCTTGACGGTGTACCGCAACGTCGAGAACATCGTGCGCGACGAGATGAATCGGGCCGGGTTCCAGGAAGTCCACTTCCCCGCCCTGCTACCCAAGGAGCCGTACGAGGCCACCAACCGCTGGACCGAGTACGGCGACAACTTGTTCCGACTCACGGACCGGCGCGGGGTCGACTACTTGCTGGGCCCGACGCACGAGGAGATGTTCACCTTGTTGGTGAAGGACCTCTACTCGTCGTACAAGGATCTCCCGCTGTCGATCTACCAGATCCAGACGAAGTACCGCGACGAGGCGCGCCCACGCGCGGGGCTGCTGCGCGGTCGCGAGTTCGTGATGAAGGACTCGTACTCCTTCGACATCGACGACGCCGGGCTGTCCGCGTCGTACGAGGCGCATCGGGCCGCCTACATCCGCACGTTCGATCGACTCGGCTTGCCGTACGTGATCGTCTCGGCCATGTCGGGTGCGATGGGCGGATCGAGGAGTGAAGAGTTCCTCGCTCCGCTCGAGGTGGGCGAAGACACCTTCGTGCGGTGCGGATCGTGTGGCTACGCGGCCAACACCGAAGCCGTCAACGTTCCGGTGCCCGCGGCAGTCGACGCCTCGAGCGTCCCGGCCGCGCAGGTGCACGACACTCCCGACACTCCCACCATCGCCACGCTCGTCGACGTGCTGAACGCCCGACCCGAACTCGCGCGCGGCGATCGCGCCTGGACGGCAGCCGACACGCTCAAGAACGTGATCGTGATGTTGCGCCATCCCGATGGCACGCGCGAACCCTTGGCGATCGGCGTACCCGGCGATCGCGACGTCGACATGAAGCGAGTCGAAGCGCAGGTCGGCCCGGCCGAACCCGAGGCGTTCACCGACGACGACTTCACGAAGTACCCGCAACTCAAGAAGGGCTACATCGGACCCGGTGCGCTCGGCGCCGCGCACGGCATTCGCTACCTCGTCGATCCGCGCGTCGTCGATGGCACGCGTTGGGTCACCGGTGCCAACGAGCCCGGACGACACGTCGTGAACTTGGTGATGGGTCGCGATTTCACCGCCGACGGAACCATCGAGGCCGCCGAGGTGCGCGCTGGTGATGGGTGCCCGCAGTGCCCCGGAACTCTCGAAATGGCTCGTGGTATCGAAATCGGCCACATCTTCCAGCTGGGCCGCAAGTACGCCGAGGCCCTCGATCTCACCGTGCTCGATCAGAACGGCAAACAAGTCGTCGTCACGATGGGTTCGTACGGAATCGGCGTGTCGCGTGCGGTCGCCGCCATCGCCGAGGCGTCGTACGACGACATCGGACTCTGCTGGCCGCGTGAAGTCGCACCGGCCGATGTGCATCTCGTGATCGCCGGCAAGGGTGGTGACGACATCGCGGCCAAGGCCGAGGAGATCGCCGCCGCACTCGAAGGTCGCGCGGTGCGCGTGCTCATCGACGATCGCTCCAACGTGTCGCCCGGCGTGAAGTTCAAGGATGCCGAGTTGCTTGGTGTGCCCACCATCGTCGTGGTGGGCAAGGGGCTCGCCGACGGAGTCGTCGAAGTGCGCGACCGCAAGAGCGGTGATCGCCGAGACGTGCCGGTCGGAGACGTCGTCGACGTTCTCGTCGCTACTTGTCGAGGCTGACGTGCGGCTCGTTCGCGGCGTCGTCCAGCACTACGCGTGGGGACATGCGTCCGCCATCCCGAAGCTGCTCGGCATCGAACCCGACGGTCGACCGTGGGCCGAGTTGTGGTTCGGTACGCACTTGGGCGGACCGTCGCGCATCCTCGAGATCGACGAGTCGGTGATCGAACGGACGCATTCGGCTGTCGACGAAACGAACGGCTTGTCGTCACCGCTGGTGTCGGTGGCCGGCGAGCTGCCGTTCCTGGTGAAGTTCTTGGCCGCGGCCGAGCCGTTGTCGCTGCAGGCCCATCCATCGTTGGCACAAGCCCAGGCCGGCTACGCGCGCGAGAATCGTTTGGCCGTTCCCGTCAGCAATTCGCGGCGCATCTATCGCGATCCGTTCGCCAAACCCGAGTTGATCTGCGCGCTCGGCAAGTTCGAGGCGTTGTGCGGATTCCGCGATCCGACCGAGACCGTCGACTTCCTGCACGACATCGGAGGTGGCGCGTCCACCATCGCCACGCTGTTGGCCGATCACGATCTGGCCCACACGATTCAGTTCATCTTCACGGGCGGTGAAGAGTTCCAGCCCGTTCTGCACGACGTGATCGCGGCCTGCCAACAGCACGACTCCGCGAGTGCGCGGTGGGTGGTGAAGTTGGCTCGTGCGTATCCCGACGATCCGGCGGTGGCGGCGACGTTGTTGCTCAACCACCTGGTTCTGCAGCCTGGCGAGGCGCTGTATCTCGGACCCGGCAACTTGCACGCGTACCTGTCGGGCATGGGTGTCGAGGTGATGGGTTCGTCCGACAACGTGGTGCGGTGCGGGCTCACCAACAAGCACGTGGA
>Ga0172373_10002874_pt1 | contig 25895 bp, 48 predicted proteins | sample Lak10m_2_FD_114546 | JGI IMG/M metagenome (GOLD analysis project Ga0172373, IMG submission 114546) | Freshwater microbial communities from Kabuno Bay, South-Kivu, Congo - kab_092012_10m | ecosystem: Environmental > Aquatic > Freshwater > Lake | place: Democratic Republic of the Congo...
GTGAAGGTAAATATTGGTGTTCCACTGAATATTGTTTAAGTGTTTATTTGGGGGAAACTCAAGAAAGTGAAGAATATTCCAAATATGTTAAAGAAGTAGTTAATTATAAATTGGGGGATGATAATAAATTGATGAATCAACAAGAAAAAAACTTCACTATTCAAGAAGCTAAAAATATGATTGGTAATAATCCAATTTGTTATTTATCAGGGGAACCAATTGATCTGAATGATTCTCAATCATATCACTTGGACCACATCATCCCTGTGACAAAAGGTGGTAAAAATACTTTAGATAACATGGGATTACTCAAGTCAGACATAAACAAGATGAAAAGTGATTTGACTGTAGATGAATTACTTGAAAATTGTAAGAAGATACTTATATTTGCAGGATACAAGGTGGGTTACCCAAGTTGGTGAAGGGGACAGTTTGCTAAACTGTTAGGGTGTAACAGCCGCGTGGGTTCGAGCCCCACACCCACCGCATAATTTGAATATCATGGATCCAAGAGAACGCGAACTATTACTTAGAATCAAAAATTTGGAACAAGAGGTCGAGGATCTCAAAGTTGTTGTGAATACCGCTCAAACAGCACTTAGAAGTTGTGAGGTCGCTCTCCGTCCTGATGAAAAGAAATATCAAGAAGTCTTTGTAACAAGTGCCAAGTGGGTTCTCAATTACAAACTCTAACAACCCGTATCACCTTTCCCCTGATCTTTACTGACAATTTTTTCTCTCCACCACTTTGAGAACTTTTTGGTGGGAGACTTATCAGCAATAGTTTCACCCACAATAGCAAAGATCGCTAGACCAACGCACAATCCAAATACAATATCTTGTCCCATATTAGGATAAATACCGTCAAGGGTATTGTTTGTGTACTACTTTATTTCGTATATTTGATTTATGAATAGAGACATATACGGACTTATTGAAAAAATGATTGATAAACAGGTCAAAGGTGCTGACACATATATCAATAATGGTAGTCGGTGGTTAATTTTTACCGATGAAAAAAAATGGATTTTTGAACTCACAAAAGAAGGAACCCTGTGGTATAACTATTATTTCTTTGAAAGAATATTCAAAGTCATTTCTTTGAATGTGTTTGAGAATCAGCATCATGTAACCAAGTGGGTTGAGAATTTTATTCAAAATGGGGTGAAACACACCAAGTATAGGGTTGATGATACCATCCAAAATGGGGTGAAAGAGACCAAACACAACCCATTCGAGGACGGTCTTGCCATGGAAGAGGCCATTCAAAATGGTGTAAAAGAAACTTGGGGTTATGAAAGACAATCACAGATGATAGTAAACGAGGTTATCAACAAAGGTAAAAAAACAATTTGGAATACCGACACAACTAAACTATAATTCAGAAAAATATTGATATGAAAAACGAGTTTGTAAACCAACACCCACATACACTTGGGTTAGATAACTACACCATTATCAAATATATTTTGGGTACTAAAACCAACAAATATCTACCACTTATTGTCAAACAAATTCATCAAACATCTGAAAATATGATGAAAAGATATAACGGTGAGGTAAACGAAGAGTACATGCAATATTTGGAAAAATATAATCTTAAAAATTCTGTCTTAGGTGTTGTTCCCGATAAACATAAACTTGTGGTTTTATGGAACTTAAGAAATTTGGGTGAAGTCGGACTAGATTTGAAGATGTTATTGGAGTTTGATGAAATGATGGAGAATAATTTGATTTCTGAAACGGACATCTCAACCTATAACAATTTTACAAAAATTCAGGAACAACTGAATATTGCTTACACCAAAAAAATCCTCAAGGAAGAACGAGGTTTGGTTGATGTAGTTTTTGAAAATGATGAATGGTTGGCTGTGCGTCCACTAACTTTTGAAGCGTCTAAAAAGTACGGTGCTGGAACTAAATGGTGTACCACATCTGAGAATAATCCACACCATTTTTATCGTTATTCTCAATCTGGTGTCTTGATTTATCTATACAACAAACTTAATAATCGTAAGTTTGGAATCCATTTTAACATGGAAGAGGAAAAAATAAGGGCACAGGTCGCTATTCAAATATACAATGAAGTTGATGATAGGATTGACTCATCAGATGCCAGAATCCAATTTGAGGTTATGGACCAATTAAAAAAGAATATCGGTCTGCAATCTAATGAACCAGCTCAAACTACCGCTACCTACATTCAAAATAACCATCCTCTTATTTGGGAACGTTATTGGGTTGATTATTTTGAAAAAGGTGAAGAAGTTGATTTTCCTACCATTCCAGTCGGTTTTCGCGAAGTTGAGGAAGGTCCTGAGATTGAAATAGAATTAGTTAATAACACTGTTCACTATCACGATACCCACAATGATACTGTCCCAACAGTTTCTGAAGAGTCACAAATTTTATTCGAGGAATCTTACTCAGAAACTAATCAATTGATTGATTTTGTACAAAAAAATGTCAAACACAAAAATTGGTTTCAGAATTTAATCTCGAAAGTTTTATCAAATCGCTTTGAAAAACTTGTCATGATTGGTGTTCCTACTCGTAGATTTGGATTCGAAGCAGTTGAGAAAACAAAACGTGCGATTGGTGAAACACCTGGTTACAAGTTGTTTTTATACCCAATTTACGATGGTAATGAATTGGTTATAACAAAATTGTAATTTTTTACTATACTTTATTGGTATTTATCCGGTGTGAGGAAACTATTATTTTTAATATTACTTGTACCCGTTTTACTTTTTGGTCAGATCAAAGAAAGGGTACCATTTGAGACACCAATTTTCAAAGGTGAATATTCCGAGGTTTATGAACAACCATTATGGTTGGAATATACCATAAAATGTCCCAACGGTTCTGCACCAAGAACTGGTATGGATTTTTACAGGGATAGTAAAATTTGGACTTCCGATAATAAAGATTATGAAAATAATGTTTATGACAAAGGACACTTGGCACCTGCCGCAGGATTCAACTGTACTAAGGAAATGTTATATATGACTTTTACATACTTAAATTGTGTCCTTCAAAATCAATATCTGAATCGTGGTACTTGGAGATTGTTGGAAGAACATGAAAGAGAATTGGCAAAAACTGGTGATGTAAAAGTAAGGATTGACGTACACTTCAATCCCAAACTACCCGAGTTACCAACAGGTGCATTAGTCCCAACAGGATTTACCAAAACCATTACACACAAAGGCAGAGTTTACAAATACTATTTTGTGAATGAAAAACCACTTTCAAGTGACTTCAACAAATATTTGATGAATAACTAAGATTCTACGATTAGGACAACCAAGTCACCCTGACCTTTTATAACTCTATGATAAACACCCTTGGGGATGAAATACTCTTTCAAGGGTGTTAGTTTTTGTGGGATCTCGTTATCCATTTGTAATTCCCAATTATCGCCACGTATCACTTGAACTTTTCTATCCTTCAAGTCATAATGCCATTTAAGTTCATCTTCATCAACTTCGGATGAAAACGTCCTCAATATTTTCCCGTCAAATGTTTCTTGTGTGAATGGAAATTCCATAAACAATTATAGTCAAATCACCAAGGAGATGAAGATTTGATACCAAGTTGTTTTCTGTAACGAGCAACATTACAAGACCAGTAACCCGCTTTGGTTCTATCTTTTTTCTGATCACAATTGTGACGTGCTCTAAAACTTTTTCTAGCTGCTGAATTGTTGTTTCTAACTCTCAAATTTGGATCTCCGAATGTCACTTTCACCACATTACCTTTGTCATTTTTGACGTAAACCGCGAATTTTTTTGGACCGCCAGGTGTTCTAAATGGTGAATTCAATTTTACCTTTCTACCACGATATTCCGCCTCAACTATAAACTCATCTTCCTCTTCTTCCAATTCAAATGGAATATCCAACCACACGGTATCACCTTCAAAAATTGCGGTTTCACCAACATTGGTATTAATTAACCACTCATCATCTTCACAAAGGGTAATCAAACCGTTTCTGTACAATTCTCTTGTTTCATTTATGACATTAAAATATTCATCTGAATATGGACGATAGATATTATCATCCAAAGGCAATCCTCTTTTTACCATGTATCCTAATCCCTCAGAGACTTCAACCCCCTCTTTTAAAATCATACCAGTTTTTGGTAAATTTTCTTTCAAAATATATTTTATAAATTCTTTCATTTTTTTGGTGTTTTTTGTTGTAATGGTGGATCCAATAAGAATCGTTGATTTATCCAATTTCTCAACTCATTTTCTACAAACATGTCAGGAACTGGTTGATTGTCAGGCATTTTTTCCGCCAATTCAGAAATGTACCTTGCAAATTTTATTTTGTTTTCTTCATTCATCATATTCATTAGACCGTCACTGATGAAAAATATTCTTGAAAATGGGTCTGATAGTGGAAGGTCTCCTTCGGCACTATCCATAAGTCTGAGAATCGTTTTTCCCCACAATGTTTTGTAGTTCTGTGTTTCAGTTAGAGAGGGTCTGATGATTTTATTCATCGCTCTGAGGATTGATGCTCCAAATCCGGCTACGGCAATTTGAGGTAGAAACCATGGTATAAGTCTCAACAATGCTTTGAATGCTCCTTCACCTATGTGTTTTCCGATCCTTTCACCGATTGCCGCATTGATAATCCCTTTTAGTTGTCCAAAGGTAATTGGTCCTTGTGCTTTGCAGAACTTTTCAGAGTCACAAATACTTTTTACCACCCTTGATGAGGGTTCAATGAGTATTGGTGATGGTAGTTGTTCGTTGACTAACCCCATCATTTGTTTGATTTTATCTATTTCCAATACCAATTGTGACATCTTATATAAATAGTTTACCTACTGATAATCTTCGCATATTTGTTTCTCATCACTCGTATGTGATCAATCAACCACTTCTCAATGTTTGGAATTTTCTTGGCGAAGTTCAGTTCATAATCATAACACATAAATTCTTGGAAATTTTGATCCCATCCAACACCTGATTTTTCAAGCATAAGATGACGAGATTCATGTACGATCGCACAGGCAATATTATTGATTGATCCATGACTCAATTCTTTTTTTGATAATATAATTTTATTACCATCTTCTGTGGTTGAAAAATTACCATTCCAAAATCCTATTTCTTTACAATACGAATTCACTTTTTCGTACTTATCCTTGTCATATTTTTTTATCACCTGTAATGCAGATTCCACTTTCGTTTTCCACCCGTCACCAACGTCCAATACTCTTATCTGTCCAAATATAAAATTTGGGAGTAATAGTAGGATCAACACAATAAATTTCTTCATATTTATATATACCAAATACTTCACAAATGAAAAGAACAAATGTACATTCTACGTACTCCGGTTCTTCATTTATTATGACAGAAAACCTCACAAGAGGGGTACACAAAATTTTTATCTTATAACACCATATTATTCAGGGAAGGTTACTTTTTAAGTAATATTTATAGAAAAAATTGATCACCATGATACTAAAAAAAGGTTCTAAAGGAGAGGAAGTAAAAAAACTTCAATCAAAATTAGGTTTGGTCGCTGACGGCATTTTCGGTGCTGGTACCGAAAAAAAACTAAAAGAATGGCAAATGAAAAATGGTCTTTCGGCTGATGGTATTGCCGGACCAGCAACACTAACGAAACTTGGTGTGATAGGTGGTACAACAACACCTAAACAAGTTGTAAAAGAAGACGTGATCATTCCAAATGGAGGACCTATTGATCTATCAAGACTTAAAGGACACGTTCCTGATGCGGTCATTACACAGATCCCAACTGTAATGGAAAAATTTGAAATCAACACACCTCTTAGATTGGCACACTTCTTGGCACAATGTGGACACGAGTCAGGAAACTTCAGAGCAGTTCAAGAAAATCTAAACTATTCTGTTCACGGTCTAAAAAGAATTTTTCCGAAGTATTTCCCTGGCAACCTTGCGGAATCATATGCAAGAAATCCAGAAAAAATTGCTTCCAAAGTTTATGGAGGAAGAATGGGTAATGGTGATGAGTCAACAAAAGATGGTTTTAAATTCAGAGGTCGTGGATATATTCAATTGACAGGTAAAGCTAACTACACAGCATTTGCAAAAGCAATTGGTGAAGACACAATTTCAAATCCTGATTTGGTTGCAACAAAATATCCTTTGGCATCTGCCGCTTGGTTCTTTTCAAAAAATGGTTTGAACGAAGTTGCAGACAGAGGTGCTGACTCGGCAACAGTTACGGCAGTCACCAAGAGGGTAAATGGTGGTACAATAGGATTGGCAGACAGAATCAAACATTTCCACGAATATTACAAGTTGTTATCATAAAGTTTGTAGATTATAAATTATTCACTATCTTTGTTCTATGGAAAATAAATACAACTTTTTGTCCGACTACAAGTGGGTACTCAGTGTTTTGAAGTCATCTTCAAACTTGGATCAAGTAGACAGTTGTCGTAATTTATTGGAACGGTTGATTACCAAACACAAAGATTATCTAACTCAGAAGAGTAATGAATATGTGTATGAACGACTGATCCGTGAAGAGTTTGAGATGGAGATAGAGTCCAAACTCAAATCCATGGAGGAGTTGTATTGTGAATAATATTGTCTTTTTTACATTTTTTTGATATTTATTGGGAACATCCCTATGTGATGTAATTTATATATCCCTTTTCACTGTGAAAGACCTGAGCAATCAGGTCTTTTTTTGTCCGAATGTTTTTTGTATCTTTGTCAAAACTCACAGTCATGAAAATCACATTTATCAGCGACACTCACACCAAACACAGTCAGGTGACTTCTATGTTACCTGGTGGTGATATGTTGATCCATGCGGGAGATATGAGTAGTATGGGTTACCAAAACGAAATCACTGATTTCCTAAAGTGGTTCAATGGTTTGGATAACTACACTCACAAGATCTTCATTGCCGGTAACCACGACTGGGGATTCCAAGATAGTCCCGACATGTGTCGTGAACTTTTAAAAATGTACCCCAATGTTACTTACCTACAGGACAATTTAGAAGTTATCGGCGAAGACTATGAAACCGCCGTGAAGGTATATGGGTCTCCATGGCAACCTGAATTCTACAATTGGGCATTCAACCTACCAAGAATGGGTTGGGAACTTGAACTGAAATGGAACGATATCCCTATGAATACTGATATCCTGATCACCCACGGTCCTGCTTGGGGTCACTTGGATACTATCAAAGGTCACAGTGTTCCTCTTGGTTGTGAGTTACTAAACGAAAGAATCAAAACCGTAAAACCAAAAATCCACGTGTTTGGTCACATCCACACAGGATATGGATACAAGTTTGATGGCGATACTCACTACTTCAACGCATCGGTTTTGGATGAGAGATATAACTTCACTCAAAAACCATTCACGGTAGAGTGGAATAAAGAAACCAACGAAATCACGTTTCCCGATGAAATGGAATAAAATGCCACTGAATAAACAAAACCGAATGTTACGACTCGGTTTTGGATTTCACGATGGTAACTTCTTTTTCAGAGTGGACCTGTGGTGGTTTGGAATCAGACTTTCATAATATGAACCCTCACCAAAAGTGGGGGTTTTTATATTTATAAGAAGGTATTTATTGTTAAACATGAAAAAAACACTCAAAGAAGAATTAGAAAGACAAAAAGAATTGATGTCTTTTATGGAACAGTCCAATATTGGTCAAAATATCGCACAAGCAATTAAAAGTGGTATTGGACAAAGTCTTCTTGGTTTAGCTCTTGGTGACGACGAAATCGATATGAATTTGGACACATCTTCAACAACCTCCGACCAGATATCTCCTTTAACTAAAACAACAAGTGATGATGAGTTTTACAAATCAATATTGAAGGGACTCGGGGCACCTGTTACAGATGAAAACATGAAGTTTTTATACGCCTGGAGACAAGCCGAGGGTGGAAAAGCAAAGAATAATCCATTCAATACAACTCAAGCGAAACCTAATTCAACCTTTTATAATTGTTTGAAGAAAGGAATATCTGGTTGTAAATCAGGTGTAAGAAATTATATGAATTCCAAAGATGGAATCGACGCCACTATCAAAACAATCAAAAACGGTCGTTATCAAAATATAATAAACGCTCTCAAATCAGGTGACAGTGCTGAAAAAACGGCACTCGCTCTGAAATCTTCACCGTGGGGTACTGGTGAGTTGGCTCTGAAAGTGGTCAGAGGATACAATACAGGATCATCTCCCAAACCACCAAAAATTGCATAACCAATGTTTACGGGCAATAATTTAGTCATGGTTACAAAAATTCTTTATTCTCAGTGGATGAAGAATCATGATGAATTATTCAAACCAAATGAAGTTAGATGGGACGATCATGATGAAGTTTATAAATTTTATAAGGGTATCCACAAAAATCTTTCCATACCAATAGATGTCGATGAGTTTTTCTATTACATGAACACCCTTTTGATGAATGAAGAAAATTTGAAAAATGGGACTCTTGATTCATCAAATATTATAGAACCAAAGAAAAAATTATTTCAAATCAATGTTTCTGAACGTAGGTACGAAACATACACTTACTATGGTCACGTGAAAAAGGATGGGTATTTCACAAAAGATCAATTAGAATCTAATGTACATGAATTATATTCGGAAGGTTATGTAGAATTGTACGATTACGTTCAAGATGATACTGAATACATTGACGGTGAAGGTCAAGGGATTGATGTTGAGAGTGTTCAATTACTCAAAGATCCCAAAAATGAATCCACAGAATTCAACAAATTTTTGGATTCACTAACAGAATCTGAAGTTAAATTCCTCAAAGGGGAATTGGAAAAAAGATTACTTTAATTTTCCTTTTCTGGCCAACTTTGTATAATCACCAATTGTCATCTTGGGTTTCCAATCCGTATTGTCTTTGGTGTGAATAGTTACAGACACGGGTCCATTTTTTGTGATGGACAAATCATATTTCCAAATTTGACGTGAAAACTCACTCTCGTATTCCCGAATGAATTTTGTATTATTGCTGTCCTGCTCCTGATTCATCTGACACAATTTTCTTTTTCCCAAAAATTTTCTCAATGGTGGTCAAACCCAAAAGTGATGCCGTTAGAAGTGCCAAGGTATCAAAGATGTGCTCGGGTGTCTCACCATTTTTGACTGTTGTAATATAAGCCAATATAATCAAATTTAGAAGAGTTACAAGACCTGAAAAACGCTTTGACGATACGCCTGTACCCTCGGTCATAATTTTTATAAAAAGTTCTCCTAATTTATTCATTTTACATCATTTTGTACTTTATAAATACATCAGAATATTTAATGGGATATGAACTGCCCAATTAACAAATTTAATTGTAAAGAGTTAGTGGACAAATATCCCTTTTTGTCTTCCATAACCGTAGAGTGTGTAGACAAAAACAAATCTCATGTTTATATGGACGCCACCGTTGTTTTAGACACAACACCACTTCCAGATAAGTTTTACGAACTCAAATACGATGTATACTCTATGGTGAAAGAACGAACTAACAAAACTCCAATCCTTCGTTCAGGATGGAATCTTCTGAAAAACCACTAGAAGTTCTAAGTTAATGTTAAAATAAAAATTCTAGTTAAAACTAGAAAATATTACTAGACTAGTTGCTAGTTCTAGCAATAAATATGTAGTTTTTTCCAAATCACCATTAGATTTTAGACAAATGAGAAAGAAAGTTTTACAAGAATATGTAAATCGTCATCAAAGGGATACTATGGAACTGTTCTTTGGACGGGGTTCAAGGATAGAAGTTAAAAGTGTATTCCATCTGTCTCAGTTAAAAACCGAACAGATGGAGGTGTTAGTTTATATGACCGATCCTGAAGTGACTATAACGTATTGGCCCCAAAATATAGAATGGTTGATGGAAAGTGCTTGGGAATTTGTCCACGGAAAAAACACCAAGTGTGTTGTCCAAGCAAGTTACGATATTATTTGATCGTATCTAAGGTAGAGGTGGGTGTTGTATCCCTAACTTCGTTTATAGGTTTAGGAATTGTCTTTTGGATTTTCACTTTAACAGTGTCATACTTAACGAATTCAACATTTGTGGTGTCGAACATCACTGTTTCCTCCATTTTACCGATGTTTCTACCCTTAAACATATCTGTGTTGGTCCAAAGATAGTTAATCCCTGAAATGATAAAAAAAAGGGTAAAAACAATGGTTGCTAAACCGATGTATAATAACTTTTTGAACATACTCATAATCTATACCACAAATATAAAAACAAATTTCAGTGAAACCAAACTGTTATAGAAATATTAGTATAAAAAAAATCTCATACTACTTGTTTTACGTAAATAATCGGTTATTTTTAATTTATATGAAAAAAAATAATTCTATCAACAATTGGGAACTCTATCAAAAAATTAAAGGAAGTAAAATTACCTATCAAAAAGAGTTTTATGGGTATAGAAAACCTCTTTTAGGTCGGATTTTTGATAAAATTTGTATTTTTGGTCAAAAATTGAAAAAAAAACCAATTTTTTCAATTTTATTTCTATTGAACCTAATTCTATTATTAGAATACGGTCGTTGTTCCTTCTTCGGGGAACAAATTGACCTCTTTAGATGGGTAACAACGGGGTCTTTTTTAGTTTTTTTTGGATATTTGACCTTCTTTGATAAAAATTAGTCAATAAAATCGTCAAATTCATCATTCGTATCCTCAAATATACGGTCGTAACACTTTTTACAAAGTTGGCCACCACCATCTATGTAATAAAACCTGTAATTTACGTCAGTTGTGGTGTTGAAATCCGTTTCATTACCACACGATACACATTTTTCTTTCATATTACAATATATTATGGGGCGACACTCATTTTACATAATTTATAACGATCGCTTTTGATGTAGGGTTTACAATAACACATTTAAGACAACTCATAGTTCAGTTTTTTTAAGATCAATCTCCCCAATAAGGTTTTCTAAATGAAGTACCAAATGGTTCAGAAATAGTTTTTACCGAAGGATCAGCCTCCTTTGGTTTTGTTGGATTTAATAGTCTATCGACTGTAGCTCTGATTTTGGGAAAGTCCCCACCAAGAGCCTCAAAGGCGTCTAAAAGTCCCATTTGACCTATTTTTACATACACATCTTCGTTTCCTGAGGAACTGTGTCTTTTGAACCCGTCAATACGTTTTACCTCAAGTTTTGGTTCTTTTTTATACAACCAATAAGGGATCCTAAATATTTTATATTTTGGGTGATCATCAATTTCACCAACAATTTCTACTTGAGATTTTGGTAACTGTGCTATGTCGAAGTTCAATTTATAAACGTCCGCACCATCGGCCCAAACTCTTGATTTGTTTAGAAATTCTTTTGGATTTACAACAACGTAGGTATTTGGTTTCTCTTCGAGTAAAAAATACGACGCCAAAATTGATTTGTCATTGGCGTTATATTGGGTCTTGAACAATGGATTCACCTCCTCTTGTTCTTTTATGACACCCAATAATTTAGAAAATTGACTTTCAGATATGACTATGGACTTTTTCATCCATAATAAATATCTACATATTGTTAAGTATAAATTTCTCCTCTAAATCTCACAAAAACCTGACCTACTTCGAAATTTGTTAATCTCGGAATGGACAGAGTTTCTTTAGTTCCATCCTCATGTGTTAGGATAAGTTTGTTAGATAAAATTTTGATAGTTCCCATAACAATATTATAAGAAAAAAATATCAAAAAGATATATCCTTACTTGGATAATCTGTTTATAATTTCGATGTTTTTTTGTTGTAACTTATTTCTCTTATTAATCGTTTTACGACTTGTTGGTTTTGGAAGGGACTTATGTGATTGAGCCATTTTATAATAATTTATTATAAATAGAATGTCTCAAGTATTTTGTTTTTGTTGATATAAAAATTGTAATAAGGTTGGATGGATATCATCTATTTTAATCCTGTCAATGTCTATTGAGGGCTTCTTAGAATTTGGGTTCAAAAAATTATAATAAGCCAATTCTTTCATAATAGTTTTTGGATTGGACAGTTCAAAAATTGTTTCCGTAAAAATACCATCAGATGTGTAGTCCATCTCATAACGAACTTCCCTGAATGCTTTGGGTTTATACATGTAAGATGTGGTGTCTATGTTACCGACTTTGGGTGATTTAGTTGTAGCAACACCTCCGACTTGTCCCCAATTGATAAAATTTATGTTTTGGTCTTCATTATCTATCAAATTTGAAATAATCGAATACCATTCGGGGTGGATAATATTATCATCATCCAAAATATATACCCAATCATCATCAGTAAATTTATCAGAAAATAAATTTAAAAATTCGTTTCTTAATGGATTTCCATAATGTCCAGTGTTTTCTGAATAAAAACATACATCTGAAATACATTCAACATCGTTACCAACTGATTGATCGTATAGTACAACCCAAGTACATTGATTAGGTACTGTTTCTTTTATTTTTGATAAATTCTCGGGTCGAGAACATGGGGTCATTATGTATATCATAATCAGAAATTTTTCTCTAATATACTCAGACAATACTCTAAATCTCCGCTGTATTGTTCCACAGGTTTGGTATCATTAAACATTTCCATGAGTGTGTCTTGCGAGTCGATGTCGATAAAAAAGAAAATTTCGAATTCATTCCACTCCATCCTTACGGTCAAAAGATTATCTTCAATTCTATGATGAGCCGTGAATTTGGGACATCCGTTTCTTGTACACCAATTGAAAACCTTAGTGAAAGTATGTAATTTCAAAGTCATTATTTATTTATTTTAATTCCGTAACTTACACATCCGTCGATACCTTTACAAACAATTTTCTGCTTGTTTTTCTCACAAAATTCATCAACCGCTCTCTTCACACCATTATGATATACATTTTTTGTTTTGTAAAAATTTTGTTCATAATCGTGACCCATTATATAACCACCATTCTTAATCTTTTTATAAGCGATATTAAGATCGTTGATCACACCTTGGTATGAATGATCGGCGTCTATATAAATCATATCAAAAAAATTGTCACTGAATTCGTTGACATAGTCTGTGGATTTACGTAAAACTGTTACTTTAGAATTACATTCTTTCACATTTTCGAGGGTTATGTTGTAGGCCCGATCCGATGTATAATATTCTATTTCAAAATTTTTGTGGTTACCATCCGCATCTCCGCTGTACATCCTTTCACCTTTCCAAATGTCAATAAGGTATAATTCGGTGGGTTCACAAACTTTATCAATAATCTTTGAAAATTCTCCTTTGAATACTCCCAATTCGGCAATAACACCACCTTTGGGTATTATTTGGAGCATGTCTTCTCTGGTTTCGAATATTTGTATTTCAGTCATAATAAAAATATAGAAATAAAAAATCCCCAATCAAGGGGGGAGGTGTTATTCTTCTTTTCTGTTTTTATAAAACTCAAGAAGATTTTCCAATGTTTTTTTCACAACCAACCTTCCATCTTTTCGGGCGATCTCTTCAAAAGAGGATGCGAGTTGATCGGTATATTTCTGAGCCCTCTCATTAATTTGGTAGTCACCGAATTTTGTGTCACCCATATCAAATGATTTGGCTGTATAGAATGGATTTTTTTTGTAACGCTCACCCATCTCTAAGATGTGTTGACGCTCTTGTTCTGTAATTGTTATTTTTTGTCCCATGATTTCTTAATCTACAATAATATTATCCAAGGTATAACCGTATTTTTGGTTTAGTAATTCCCTAATCCCTTGACGAGAATCCACCTTACCCCGAAATCCATAACCACCTTTGACTGAAGTTGTGATTTTTACCTTACCTGTTGTTGGTTTTATTTCTAACTTAATTGCCTTGATAGGTTCTGAGGTTGGTAATTTTTTTATTTCAGGTTTTATTATTTTCTCAAATTTTTTTACCCACTCGTCAACATTCGTGACTCTAAAAGAGGTGTCTATGTTAAAAAAACCGTGTTCAGGGTTACCTGTCTCAAGTCCCAAATATTTTATCAAATTATCCCTCATAAATTCAAGTTTATCATTGAATGGGTTACTATAACGAGATTCAGACATTTCGATCTTCAACCAGTCCTCAATTGGTATTTCCAAATTGATTTTTATGTCATTAGGTTCTGGCTCTTCAATATAAAACTTAAATTCATCGGGAATATCCTTAGGGGATAACGCTGAAATTTGTTTTTTATATTTTTCGGTAAATTTTTCATTAGGTCTAAATGATTCAAATTTAACTATCCCTTGTTCCAAAGCTTCTTCTCCCACGCGATATAATCGTGATTCGGTTGATAACCCCAAACTTTTTCGTATTTCAGCACCATACTTTCTATTAATAAATGTCATTGGTGTCATTTTGGGAAGATATATATTATTTTCCTCCATCCAAATTCTAAAATACTCTATTGCTGCTTGAATTAAATCTTCCGAATTATGATTCCAACGTCCCATAACTATAAATATCCAATTTTATACAAATTCTATATAATGACTATCCATAGGTAGTCCATGATCTGCAACAACAACAAACCACATAGGGAACGTATTATCTATAATATCTTGAAGGTCTTCATATGATAGATTAGTCTTATCCAAATGGAATTTCAAGTTGTAATCACCATTAGTTTTTTTTACAAGTTCAACCCTTTCCAAATCAGGAACCTTGGTTCCTCCACTCCACCTTTCTTGGAAAATTTTCCATATACGTGGGATCTCAGGCATAATTCTCTCATAATATTGTTTTACTTTTTGAGGGTCAAATCTTGAATCAATAGATACAAAGTTTTCGGAACTAAGTCCCAAGTACTTCATAATGTTATCCAGACGATCTTCAATGTGATCAATTATACTCGCATATTTTGAACTGTAATCAATACCACTCCAATGGTATTTTTCAGGGTCAACCAAAACACGTAAATTAAAAAATGGTATACCCTCTTGTTTACTAAATTTTTCATCTAATGTTAAATCGTAATCAATGCCAAGTTTGCCTCTCAACATTTGATTGAGAAATTTATCTGTCGCTTGATATACTGTATCTAATTTCATTAGTAAGATAAATCTACTCTAATTTTCCCAACAGTTAAACCCAAATTTTTTGATATAGATGTTAAACGGTCCCACGCATCACCTTTTACCATTTGTTTTGTCCAACCACCCTCGTTAGTTATTTTCTGTATCAAAGGGGTGACATCCATACCTTTATACAAAACTTTCTTAATGATTACTTTAGCACTTACATATCTCTTATCGAAATCTCCTTCTGTACCGTAAAAGATATTATATTTTTGACCGGGTGAAAAACCACCAAAAATATAGTGGACCTCTAAATCATCTTCCTTTACAACAAAATCTTTACCTGATAATTTTTCATAAATGATTTTGAATGGTCCTTTGGGAGTTTTGCTTTGTTGTAGTCTTTTGAATGGTTCATCATTAAAGTCTACGCTCACAAATCTCATTTCTTCGTCATTATCCTGTTCAGTATATTCATGTTTGAATGTTGTGTGATTGGGAACCACTTCAAAATCTGGTGCGTTGAATGATCCGACACCTTCTTTATTTTCTTTCTTGTCGTTTCTATGACCACACATATGACATAGATAGGGATCTTCATCCTCGGCTGTTATATCCCACTCCCAATCACATCTCTCACAACAGAGGTGTTTGTTTTTACTTTCTAAGATTCGGTGAACCAAATCTGTAAGTTCATTCTCAGTTAATCGTATTTTCATATCCATTCACCTCCTTGGTATTCAAACTTATCGGAATCAAAACTTGCCTTCATTATTTTTAACCCAAAAAACTTTTCAAGTAAATTTTTGATGTAACTCAAGATTACCTGTTCTGTAATTTCATTTGCTAAAGGTGATCTTCTACCATGACTTCGCTCTAATTGATTGTCCACAAAAATGAAAATTTTCACAATTTCTTTTCTTTTCGGATTTTTTTCAATTTGGTCGGGAGTAAAAACGGATTGAATGTCAATCTCATCTACCATAGGAAACCTTGTCCTGACGGCACGAGTAACATAGTTGGAGACCTTCTGTAGGTCTTTTTCATCCACTTCCATGACTAACGACTTAAATTGATTTTCTGTTATGACGAACTTCATATTTTTATAAATATTTGTCTGTTAAGTTATATTTCCATATATTTGTAGTATGAATGATGAAATTAAAAGTTTGATCCAACAATTGTCAGAAAAAGTGGATAAATATACTTTATCAGCACCGACAACTAGATTGCCGGCGGAATTCTCATTTATGATTACCAATAATAATATACCAAGACTTGATGACTATTCAAATTTGAGTACAAATGGTATTACCATCCACCACTCAAGAAATGGTATTGTGTATTTACAAGATCCAACAAGTGTTATTTCACTATTGGATACTGTTGGTAAAAAGAAGGGTATAAACATATTATACAGAATGGATTCTATCCTGTCATCCAACGGATTTTCAGTTCAACAATATGTTCATTGTTTACGAATCGGTTATCATGAAAACATTTGGGATCCAACTATTGATTATCGTCAGACAATTGATTATTTGGAAAATCTGTTAGAAAAAATGTCCATCAACACATCAAAAGAATTTGAGAAAATAAAAGATGGTGGTTTGCAGGCAAACAATCAAATTGGTTCATATAACTATTGGAGTTGGCTCATCGTCCCATGTTTTGTAACATTGACCGAATCATTACCAATTGAATTCCAAAACAAACTGAGTTAAAAACTTATAGTATTTATAAAATTATGGGACACTTATTATTTTTCGCATTCGTACTTTTTGTTACTTATGTTTCGGTTAGTATTATCAGTTGGATCTTGTCATTACCCTCCAAAGTTGTACAGTGGTATTACAATAACTTTTACAAACCGAAGGGTAAGTAATATCAAAAAGTTATTCTGTATATCCTTTTGTATTCTTTCAAGGCTTTATCCAAGTTGACCAAACATTCTCGATAGTCAACTTCATCACCAAAACTAAATCGTTCGTTCTCACGCTCCCGTTCAAATAAATCTTTTAGGGATGTGTCGATATTTGTGAGTATGTCCAAATAGATGAGCTGCGTATCTCTACTTTCTTTCAAAGCGAATCTAAGTTCAACAATCTCATCTTCTAATTCCGATATTCTGTCCATAATTTAAATATATAAAAATTTTTGTACTATTTATAATTATGATACCACAAATTGATCAATTACAAAGAATTTTGAATAAAATTTTATTGGATAGATATCCAGAAATACAAGATATTAGAGTTTTTGAACATGAAATTTTCGAAAATCCTGGTGTTTATGTACGGATTACTACAGAACATGGTGAAAACGAAAACCAAATTAAATCTGAGGTTGGTAAAATTGCTAGGTTGGTAAGTGTACCCTTGACTAACACTTTGGTATTACCTGAATTTATGATCCCCAAAAACTGATCTTACAGTTTTACTCAAAATTCATTCGGATATTCTATGGAGTATTTGTCAACCAACTCTCCCAATAATTTTTTATCTGAAATAAGTTTGGTGATTAAATCATCAACTTCATAAAGGTGATCATAGTCCTGATCTGAACCAAAATATAGTCCGAAATCAGGACTTCCCTCCCCCCCTTCAGGTGTTTTCAATGAAAGATAAAAACCATAATCCCTATAATTTTCATCAGGGTATAACTTACTGAAATACTTTTCAAAATTCTCCTCTACATCAATCATTTCATCAAGTAAAGGTTGATAGTTCTTGTAACTCCAAGTGAAGAACGGAAATACTTTTCCGTCTTCCAAACCCAAATATTTGTTGACACTGTCAATCTCCGATTCCAAGTTATCAATAAGACTTTCATAACGACTGTCAGTAGCTAACTTGAGGTAGTCGAGAACAACATGTACCACCACTTCTATTGTATCATCCAACCAGACGTTATCACTAAATTCCATAGTGTACTCCAAATCTTTTCCTTTCAATATGACATTATTGAGGAATTTTTCTACAGCTTTTTTTAGGAGTTCTTTATTCATTTTTTTGTTTTCTTAACACAATTTGGATATCTCTTACCAAACATTGTCTTCATACCTTTTTGGGTATAACCTTTCCAACATCTTTCAGTAATTTCACCCTCGGTCTGCTCTTGTTTAGCCATATCATTCAAAATGGGTTCTGTTTCTTCCCTTAATATTCTTCTTATGGATTCTCGTAACTTTTTATTATTCATTTCAACAGGTATTACATCAATCCAACTCCAAGACATATATTTTGGTTTTTTTTCTGATGTAATAATTGAAAAAACGTTTTTGAAATGACCTTGGAGTTTTTTACTTAATTCACCACCAATTATCATATCCAATGATATTGGGGTATCTTCAGTTTCTGATGGGATTGGTGTGGAATAATGATATTCTCTCCATTGGTTTCCAACCCAATCTTCATCGGCAAATAATTCAGCATTGATTCCAAGATAATTTAAATCCTTTGAATAACTCAATTTATTGATGATGATACGGTCAAACCATTCGTATTTTCTTTTCAGTAATTTATTTATAACCAATTCAAACGATTTGGTTATATCTTTATCATAATCTTTTTCGGCAAATTCTGTTAGAATGTTTTCTCGTAATGACTTATCAAAGGCTTGGTCATCATAAACTATGTTATGATGGTAGTTCAAATCAACACCGAAATTTTTAATCAAAAGATCTTTGAGTTGATCTTCAATTATTTCACCTATTTCATTGGATACTTCCCAAGAAATACTATCCTCATGTGAAAATCCTTTCCCACTGGTCACCTCACCGATGTCGTAGGTGTTTCCATCATAACCATCCAAAGTAACCTTTCCATTTGGATCAAGAAGACTGCTATCCATCTCTACCCACATGTCACCATCAGACATGTTCACATCCCAAAGTAGTGGTTTGAACTCAAAGTCATATCCACCAACACGAGCACGTTGTGGTTTGGACAAGAACTCCTCTACTTTGTTAAAAACAACGTCGTCACCTCCGAGCCAGTTACGGAATTCATTTCTCAACTCAATAGAGTCAAGTTCCTTATATCCTGTCAAAAACTTACGGATAAATTCCTCGTCGTAAACTTGATACTTATCCCATATTTTGTGGAGAATTTTCTTTAGAGTTTGATTCATAAAGATAAATACCACAAAGGATCAAACTATGCCCAATAATTCTCTATAGTTCAATTGGTTCTTACCTCACACTTTTTACCAAGGAGGTATATTCCTGATTTTTTTATCTTGATCTGACAATCACCACCACGATCCAAAATATCACCAAGAATATCCTCGGATAACTCAATCCGAATATCACGGAGTATTGTATTACCGATCTCGTCAATAAGATTCAGATGAACTGGATTTATACGAGGGGGGATCTCATTATACACTCGTATAAAATACCCGAGGTATTTCTTATCACACCATACCAAGTAATTCCACTTTTCACTTGGTTTGTAATAAAACTCCTCCTCATGGGAGGGAACAAATGGTTCAATTACAAGTTTGGCTTTCATTTTGATGATCCCGTAACAATATAACCAAATCCCTGAACACGATCAATCCACATATATAGTTCATAAGTGGGCATTTGACATTCCAAATACCCAATGATCTTTTTGTAGAACTTCCGATCTTCCTTACTATAACGATTTGTTTCCTTCATATAGGAAATAAAGTTTTTGGGATCTTTCACAATATCACACCCACAAGCGGTATCAGATTCAATAAGATCCATCACCTTGTAGTATTTTTTTGGTGTGAGAGAAAACTCACTCCAATGAAGACCTGTTTCCTCAAAATAGGACGTATCTACGCTCTGTAAAATAATGTGGAGACCTCTATTGTAATTTTGGGAGAACAAGTTTCCACCCAAAACAAAAAGCAATGCAAATAAAATATTCTTCATGAAGGAAAATATAGGTTATAAATTTATGATGTCAAAGTGGGCGACATTATATTTATCATTATGGATAATCAACTACAGGGTGTAGAGAAAGTACTAAATAGTTTGGGGAAAAAACTTGCCAAACAATTGTATGGTTTGGATTTGGACTTTAAAGTAACAGGTGTCTTAGAAGATAGTCCTATGTACAGTCCAAAATATATGATTCTCACTTCAACAGACAAAAAAATACCAAATGTATTGAAGGTTAGAAATCATGATTGGGGTTATGGTAGATATTCTACACTTGAGGGTTTACAGCAAAATCTGCAGAATCTTTTCAAGTACGTGGGATTACAAGACTTGGGATTACTTCTCAACTCAGAACAACCAAGGGTATGGGATCTTCTTGAACCCGATGAAGAGGATTACATAAATCATCCCAACAAATTCACAACACTTGTGAATGGAACCTACGTTTTGGATAATGAAACAGGATGGATATATACCCTATACAACGATAACCGTATTGATATTGATAACGGAAACCATATAACAGACATAGATGTTCAAGAGTGGTGGGATGATCTCACCAAAGAAGACAAAATGAAGTTAGATAGGTTATACAAGTAAGTGGTGTTTATTTACGAAGAGTTTTAGATGTGTTTTTTACACTCTGAGCACAATTTGATTTCAGTTCCATCTACATTAGATCCCTTACCTTTAGCATCACTCATAACACATTTTTCGTCATAATGACAGTGTTGTAATCCTAAGGTGTGACCCAATTCATGAACGGTGACTTTTGTCAAACGATTTACGTGGTTTGTTTTCATTCTGTAAGTCGACACTATTGTTGTCTGTTTGTTCACACCAGCCAATCCAAAGATACCCCAATTTTTATTAACCACACCGTTGAGTGTTCTGTCCGTGCAGATGTCATATTCCGTTAGGATCAAAACCTTACCATCCAAATCGGCATTCATAGAGTTAGAAACACTCAAAACTCGGTTAGCCTGAAAACGATTAGTGTTTTTAACTTTCAGAGAATCAATTATCGGGAACTTACCGTTTACAATTACTTGAAAATCGTAGAAATCAGAAATTGTAGAAACAACCAAATTCAAGTCATCTTGATTTACTTTACCCATTGTCTGAACAAAAACAATTTGTTTTTCTTCGGAAACCTCAACAGGTTCATTCACCATAAATGTCGTAAGAAATGGAACAAGAGAAAGAAGAAAAATAGTGGGGGTTTTCATTATCTTTTATTTTCTCAAAGATAATAAAAAAAATTTAACTGAACAAATTAATAAACGACCTCACACAATTGGAACCCATTTCAGCAATTTTGTCAGACCATGTTTGAATCGGGACAACTTTTGGTATGTCTACGGTCGCACCTGAGTCAGGAAGGATAATTACATATTGCGGATCATATTTCTGCATTTGAGCTATGAATTCTCCGTTTACATTAACACATCCCGAACCAGCTCTTGTATATTCTTTTGAAGCTCTTATGTCTTCACCACCAGCCCTTTGTAGAAGATCCTCTCTATTTTTACCTGCGGCACCATGAACCGCTTGAGCTAATTTCTCACCCGTCTCAATATCAACCAATGGAAATGAATTGGGCCCTGTTCCTGAATAACCTTTCTTAGATGATGCAGTACCCAATTTATAAACACCCGATGGAGTTTTAGCATATCCCGCATCCTTTAATACATTATAAGAATAGAAATTTTTAACACTCTTACCTTTTAGATGTTTATCATAATCTAAATCTTTTACTTTGACATTGATACTGTCAGCAAAGGCTTTTACCTTTGCCCCATCGGCAGATTTTGGATTCTTGGAAATATATTCCATCGTGAGGTCAAACCATTTTCTGTATGTCAAATTATCTTCCTTACTTCCAGTGTCTTTGAAATATCCTGATGTTATTGGGGATTTGGCAACAAACTTATAACCAGGTCCGAACAATGATGCAACAGAGGCATCCTTATTTACAATGATGAATGAGTCAGAACCCATTCCCTTACTTTGAATAATTTTGTTTAGTTGTTCATAACTTTTAGGAGAAATCTTACCCATAAGTTCCGAAGCTCTTCCCAATTCACCCATCACATATTTTGTAGAACCTTGGGAACCTTGAGCAATTTTTGCGGTTGTATCTGACCCTAAATTAGCATCAGGTCTCTTCAAGTTTGTGGAAGGAAAGGATACTGTGGTTGGTTTTTCAGTGGGTTTCGTAGATATACTCTTCTGGGGTTCCACAGTCACCTTGAAAATCTTAGTGGCAATTGCATCAGCAACATTTCCCTTTGTTTCGAGCCAAGATAAAGAACCTTTTCTTCTTGTATAATATTTGTTACCCTCTTTTTTATACTCATATGGGTCATTACCTGTACCCTGAACAACTTGTTCGTTTGTTTCTTGTTCCAATAAAACTCTACGGAGTAAACTTACAAACTCCGATTCGGACAAACGAATTTTTCTTTTCATCAAAAAAATACTTTATAATAAATATACGGACAAAACCTTTTTTTAGGATGAACAAATAAAAACCCCACCTTTACAGATGGGGTTTCATTTTTATTATTCTTTTTCCAATTCTTGAATTTGACGAAGGAAGTCCGTCACCTCATCTTCTGTCAAATAACCAATTACATCATTTGTAATGTGGGTATCGTAACAAATACCACCTTGATGGTAGATTGCCAATTCATACTTCCCTCTATCCCCACCGTAACTAAATGGAGTTCGGACAACACTGGCACCATAACCATTATCAAAATAGATAAAGGATTGTACTCCTTCACCACTCGGATGTGTTTTGAATTCTAAATCGCTAAATGTTTTCATTTCATTTATTTATTTGTGTATACCTCAAATATACTATAGATTTCCAAATAAACAAATTCTTTTTTACAAAACCAAACCCTTTTTTTAGGATGGACAAAATAATAAGATAATATATAACCCGAAGGGGTTCGGGAGGTCAGAACGACCGAAGGTCGGTCGGGACCGTCGGCGGAGGGGGTAGGGGGAGGACGGAACGGTTAACGCGGTATAAGATATCAAAACTTATAAACAGCCTTTACGGGATATTCAGATTGTTCATTCCACCAATCAACCAAAAAAGATTTCCATAAATCAGAGGGGAATCTCTTATCAAAAAAATCATAATCATCATCCTGTAACATCAAACACGGACATTCGGTATCTTCAATATCCATACGATTAATATACTCACATGAATAATAGTTGTAGTAACCCTCACCTTCGGGAGGAGTACTAATAAATGTTTCACCTTTAAGATTATAATGTTCTGATCTATCTTTTTCAGCATCACGAATATTATGATCAACATTCTGCCATCCCTCAACAGGATACAACCTCTCATCAAATATTTTGTAAAGAAAATTACGGACCTTATCTAACTGACTCTCTGATATAATAACCTTTTTCATAGTGGGGGTAGATAATTCTTTATTATAAATATATCCCGAATTAAATACAATGATCTATAATGGGGGAATCTATATCACTAACAAAACCCCTAATGAACTTTACCCCCTCTGTAACCAACATACTATTTGTGGTACCATCTTGGTACTTCAAAACAATGCGATCATTAGAAAAATGAATCTCCTGAATGTTGTCCAATGAATATTCCATATGAGAAAATATACGAAGTGTCCACATATAAACCAAATAAAATGTGGACACCTAATGTGGATACCTCCAAAAGAAAAAGGTGGAGAGTATTATGTAAAAAATACATATTCCAATTATATTATCCAATGAATAAACTATTTATTCAATTATGGACAAAGACCTACAATACAGAGCAATGGAGAAACTCCTAAACTCATTGGTAAAACCTGAGTTTGATAAAATCATTGAAGAGATAAAAGTGGTCCCCTCAACTAAGATGTCCAAGAACACCCCCACCGTAAAAGTATATCTTACCCCAATGTTCAATCTATTACAATATGTCTCTGTGGAAAATAGTTCAGGTGTATCCTATGAAGATATCCAAGAACTAACCAATAATATAGATTGGAAAATAACAGAAGTCCTAAAACATTTGGGAAGTCCCCGTTATTGGATTGAGTTTATTCAAATACAACCCTAAGATATTTATAAAACATGAAAGTCATTATCACAGAATCACAAATGAATAACACCATTGAAAAACTTATTAGAAGAGTAAGCAAAGATGTGGTGTCCGTAAATTTTGATGAAAAACAACAAGCTTATGTGGATGACAAGATAAAGGGAATATCCTACTACGACAAAACAATCATCAGAGTAGTTCTTGACCCCCACAATATACTTGGGGGAAATATCCACCATGTAGATTCTACAAAATACACAACCCTTAGAAAAGAAATACAAAAAGCACTTAAGGGATTCATGAATATTGACATAACTAAGTTCAAGTCCCCATATGACATTGAGTTCTATGTCATAGGAACCACAAGAGTCTAACCCCCAAAAATAAAAAACCCCCTTCTCTAAGAGAGGGGGTTTCCCATTTATAATGATGACCTATTAGAGGTGGGGGTTATTAGTTTTTGTGAATAGGTACAACAACCAACTCATATTCAGTTTTGACTTTGAGATAATAAACCCCTTTGGGTAGATGTCCGATATTCAACAAAATCAAATCACCATTGGATGAGATGTTTGGATTATACTGACGACCAACACCATCAAGTAGAAAAAAACCAATAGGGTATTTTCCTTTTAAGTTGATGAACAATTCATCAGTAGTTGGATTCGGATAAACAACTAATGAGTACTTTTCAATTTCACCAACACTTATGTTAGTTTGAATAATCTTATTACAAAGTACCAAACCAGCAGTTGCCATCACAACGGGTGTGTTCGTTGAATAACCCAATACCACTTTAGTGATCCCACAACTATCAGGAGCGGTAAACCACAGTTGACCTGATTCTCCTTGAGTGGTAATGGTGTCGGTAAACATTCCATTAGTATTTGTCTGATAACTATAAACTGCAACACCCCCATTAGAAGATGAGTCGATTACCGTTACAGGATAATTAGGTACCACCATTTGGTAGTTTTTATTCATTACCATTCCTGAAATGACTCTCGAGTTCTGAGCCTGTAGACCAATCCCCAAAAGAGATAGTAGAATTAATATATACGTTTTTTTCATAGTAGTTTTTTTATTTACAGATCCCCTTCAAGTTCTTCAAAGATAGGTTCAACAACCTCATCCCAAAAATAACCATCAGGATTTTCTTCCTCCCACTCTTCTTGATCTTCATCAACTGAACCTTCAACAGTATCGGTGTTGTCAATATCATAAGATTCAAATACACCAATAGGATTGTAGGTTTCATCAAAGTAACGACCTTTAGCCATTGCGTAATCGTCACCATTTGGATTTTCAAATCCATTACCTTCGGTCATAGATTGAAGTTTAGCAACAATACGTTCAACAAGATCCTTTGGGAAATACCAAGCGGATTCCAAGTTGAGGTAGTATTCGGTATCATCATTCTTACTCCAATCAGTAATGCTTACCCACTTGGAACCCAAGGTGTCGATGATTGCTTCTTCCTCATTGAGACGGAAGATCTCCGCAAATGCTACAGATTGGTTTTCTGCTTTACGGATGTTTTGGATTTGTTCATCAAGCCAAGTGATAGCCTCAGGTGATGCGTAGAAATCGATGTTGTTTGTACAGATGTTTGCCATTTTGTTATTAGGTTAATTACCCCAAGTATATAACAAAATAAATTAGAATCCAAATTGGGAACCCCCATTTTTCCAAAAAATTTTCCAGAATTTTTAAACGGAAAAACCCCCTTCTTTTCAGAAGAGGGTCGTGTTTCTGGAAAAACCCATTTATCTTATACTCTCAGGATATTTGTAATAGACCTCAACATATTCAAGACCCATTTTCTTATAAACCAAATCAGCTATGTCGTCCTCAAACATACTCCAAAAA
>Ga0172373_10002875_pt1 | contig 25895 bp, 20 predicted proteins | sample Lak10m_2_FD_114546 | JGI IMG/M metagenome (GOLD analysis project Ga0172373, IMG submission 114546) | Freshwater microbial communities from Kabuno Bay, South-Kivu, Congo - kab_092012_10m | ecosystem: Environmental > Aquatic > Freshwater > Lake | place: Democratic Republic of the Congo...
ACATGGGTTCATTTCCTTTCATTTATCCTTGTTTTAGTAAAATCCTTTTTAAAGGGCGATTAAAGTTTGTTACAAAAATCAAGTCTATCTTATTTCTAAAACGCTAAACAGCTTATAATCTTAAAGGTTTCATCGCTGATTTTTAACTTTTATCGGACAGTAGTGATTTTGAAATAAAATTTCATTGGGTTGATTGTAAGTATAGGAATTATCGCCGTTTCTGTTGTATTTCTCTGCAATAAAGAATATATTTGTTAGTTAAACCTACCCCGACTATGAGTAATTACACAGCAGGCCATTTTTTAGAACAAATTGTTGTTCCTAGCGACTTACGCAATAAGTTTTCTGTGAGTGATTTACCACAAGTATCGGATGAACTTCGCCAATACATTGTAGATGTAATTTCTGAAATTGGAAATAGTCACTTTGGTGCAAGTTTAGGGGTGGTTGAATTATCTGTTGCCTTACATTACGTATTCAATACTCCTTATGATCAATTGGTTTGGGATGTTGGACACCAAGCATACGGACATAAAATTTTAACAGGTCGCCGAGAGGTTTTTCATACTAATCGTATCAAAGGTGGAATTTCAGGATTCCCAAAACGTAGCGAAAGTGAGTACGACACCTTCGGAGTTGGTCACTCATCTACGTCGATTTCTGCTGCATTGGGTATGGCTGTCGCTAACCGCTATAAAGGAGAAAAAAACAGACAACACATTGCTGTAATCGGCGATGGTGCAATGACTGCTGGTTTGGCATTTGAAGGAATGAACCATGCAGGGTTTGAGAAAGATGCCAATCTATTGGTGGTGTTGAACGACAATTGTATGTCTATCGATCCAAACGTAGGTGCTTTGAAAGAATACTTAACGGACATTACAACGTCACATACCTACAATAAGGTAAAAGATGAAGTGTGGAAGATGTTGGGTAAAATCTCCAAATTTGGGCCAGATGCGCAGGCAGTGGTTTCCAAAATTTCCCATTCGCTGAAAAGTACCTTGTTAAAACAAAGTAATTTATTTGAATCTTTACAATTCCGCTATTTTGGTCCTGTGGATGGTCACGATGTGGAAGGATTAGCGAAAGTATTAGAAGATTTAAAACACATTCCTGGACCTAAAATTTTACATTGTATTACTGTAAAAGGAAAAGGATATAAATATTCCGAAGAGGGAGATCCTACAAAATGGCATGCACCTGGAATTTTCAATAAAGAAACTGGGGAAATCATTAAAATCGTTCCTAAATCGCCACAAGCACCAAGGTATCAAGATGTTTTTGGTCATACCATTGTGGAATTAGCAGAAAAAAACGATAAAATTATGGGGGTAACTCCTGCGATGCCTTCCGGTTCTTCATTAAACATCATGATGGAGGCAATGCCTGACCGTGCGTTTGATGTTGGAATTGCAGAACAACATGCTGTGACATTCTCCGCAGGTTTAGCTACACAAGGCTTAATTCCTTTTTGTAATATCTACTCTTCATTTATGCAGCGTGCATACGACCAAGTATTACACGATGTAGCCATTCAAAATTTGAATGTTGTGTTTTGTTTAGATCGTGGTGGATTTGTTGGTGCAGATGGCGCTACACACCATGGTGTATATGACATTGCGTACATGCGTATGATTCCAAACATGGTTGTTTCATCCCCGATGAATGAAGCTGAATTACGCGATTTAATGTACACCGCACAACAAGAAAATATGGGGCCATTTACGATTCGTTACCCACGAGGAAATGGAGTAATGTTGGAATGGAAAACACCTATGAAAGCTATTAAAGTTGGAACAGGACGAAAATTAACAGATGGAAAAGACATAGCTTTTGTTACGATTGGTCCAATTGGAAACTTTGCGCAGGACGCCATTAAAGAGTTAAATTTACTCGGAATCTCTGCTGCACATTATGATTTGCGATTTGTAAAACCGTTAGATGAAATAATGCTTCATGAAGTCTTTACCAAATTTGATAAAATTATCACGGCTGAAGACGGGTGTTTGATGGGTGGTATGGGTAGTGCCATTTTAGAGTTTATGGGAGATAACCAATACCATGCAAAAGTTGTTCGATTGGGTGTTCCAGATAAATACATACATCATGGTACGCCAGCTGAATTGTATGCAGAAGCAGGATTTGATACAGCTGCTATGGTAGCGCATGCGAAACAAATGGTTGGGTATTCTGTCCCAAAAATAGAAATTTCGCAAGACAAGGTAGGCTAAACGCTTGTTCCAAAAATATAAATACCATTTTATACTGCACCTCATCATTTTTTGTTGGGGATTTACAGGTATACTAGGAAAACTCATTCAACTATCCGCAGAAAAAATTGTATGGTTTCGTTGTATCATTGCATTTCTATCCATGTTTATCGTATTGAAACTATTTCGCTTGCCGATACGAATCCGTTCTAAAAAATATTTCTGGATAACCTTGGGAGTAGGTATTTTAGTTGCCATGCATTGGTGGACTTTTTACCAATCGATCTACCTTTCTACAGCATCCTTGGGGATTCTTTGTTTATCTACGGTTACACTTCATGTGACATGGTTAGAACCATTAATTTTTCGTAAACCATTTTCAATCATCGAGTTTTTCATGGGATTACTCGTTGTTGTAGGAATCTATATTGTATCCGATGATTTTAAAGGTAATGAATTAATTGCCCTTGCATGGGGTTTAACATCTGCGGTATGTGCTGCTTTATTTTCGGTATGTAATGCCCATTTAGTGCATAAAATTCCTTCTACCGCAATGTCGATTCACGAAATGGGGGTTGGTTTCTTATTTTTAACTGGTGTATTGTTTTTTCAAGGTAAAATAGACAAACAGCTATTTGAAATGACTGTTTCTGATGGGTTGTGGTTGTTATTTTTGGGAATTGTTTGTACCTGTATTGCCTTTATCGTTACGATTGAAATTATGAAAAAGCTAGGTGCATTCACTGTTTCCTTAAGTATCAATTTAGAACCAGTATATACGATTATACTTGCAGTAATTATCCTACAAGAACATACTTTGTTAGGCTACAAATTTTACCTTGGAGCAAGTATAATAGTCTTGGTGTTAATCGTGAATGCTTTTCTGAAAAGAAATAAAGAAAAAGCGATTACTTCAAATTAGATAATTGACCTTTCAGGTTGTTGATTACATCAATTTCTGTTGCATCTACCTTATTTAACTCTGAAAGATAAAAAGATGCCCAATCTACTACATTAATCAAATATAAGGAACGTTGGATAACATCCTCTCCCTTCGCTTTCAAAACAAAAACATTCTTCGTTTTTGATTTAATCACATCTATGGAGAATTGAAGTCGTGTCACATTTCGTTCGTGCCAATCGCCTGAATCTAAAAATAATGCACCATACGAGTCAGTACCTAATCCCCAACCAACTAATTCATTGTGGTTCATTTCAGGAATGGTGTGGTTACAACACAAAATCTTACTATTTTCATTGAATTGTTGTCTTGCTCTAATCGCAACAGCTTCGTAATTAGAAGCAGAATAAATCATTACAAAGGTGTCTTTCAAGAAAGCAGCTAATTTATGCGCTTCTGCTTTAATTTCGGATTCATTAGCGATCAATAAATCAGCGCTATTTTTAAAACTTGCTAGGTGTGCTTCTTTAACAAAACCTAGTTGAACAAAAATATTAATTAATTGACCTAGAGAAAATGCTAATGCAGTTCGTGGAGGATTTCCACCTGGCACTATAACACAATCGAACCCATTCTTTGCACAAAATGTTGCTAATTTTCCTCCAGAGGAGATTCCAATGATATGCGCACCTACCTCCAATGCTTTTTCAACACAAAAAAGTGTTTCTTCTGTTTCGCCAGAATAAGAAGATCCAATTACTAAAGTATTAGGCCCAACATAACTAGGGAATGTATAATCTTGGACTAATTGTACCGGAACTTTTAATTCATCTTGTAGCCATTGGGAAACTAATTTTCCGCCAATACCTGAACCACCCATGCCACAAATCAATATGTTTTGAATCGTGTTTTTTGGTGCTTTAAAAGTCATTTTTGAAGCAATCTCTAATGATTCTATGATGTTATTTGGGAAGGCAGCAATTAGTTTATCCATTGTAGTAGAATTTATAAGAACAAATATAATTAATCCAAGATATAAAAGTATGATTATCTGTTATTTTACAGCAGCTAATAACGCTTCTACTAACGATTCGTTTACATCGCCATATTTTGCATTATAATCTTCGGATGCTAATTTGATTACTTCAAATGCTTCTTCTTTGCCATATACGTGGGTGATTTCGACGTTTTTTGCTCCGCCATCTAAATCTTTGTATGTAAGGAAAAAGTGTCGTACGCGATCAATAACCATTTTTGGCATTTCTGAAATATCGTTGATATCTCCATACGCTTGATCTCCTTTTAATACCGCTATGATTTTATCGTCTGCTTCACCTCCATCGAGCATACGGAAACCACCGATCACTTTTGCTTCACATAAAATATTAGCGTGATTGAATCCTCTTTCGCTCAACACACAAATATCCAATGGGTCTCCATCGCCAACAATGTTGTTTCTGCCTGTTTTTACATTCGCAAACGCAGCAACTTTAGTATCACAGTATGTTTTAGGAACAAAACCATATAAACAAGGCATGTGGTTCGATAATTTTTGCGGACGATCCACCATTATGTGTCCGGATGGTTTATCGATTTCGTATTTAATAGCGTCTGCCGGAGTAATTTCAATATATGCATTCACAATTGCTGGTGATTTCTCGCCAACTTCAATTCCATGCCAAGGATGAGACACAAAACGTTGGTTCATGATATCGATAATTTTTTTTACTTCTTCTTTCATAGGTGCTTATTTATTGTTGCATTTTCTAGAGTACAAATATACTAGAAAACAAAAAAAATACTACGAAATCATTAGGATACTATTCAAGACCTTAATTTTATTTGAGAATTAATTGAATGCTATAAAAACTAGATTTTGATTTTCGGAAATTATAAGCTGAACACGATTCTTATTGATTAATCTTAAGATGATTATACTTCCTATCTTGATGGTACCGAAAGCTTATGTTAGAGAATGGTGACTTGTAATAAGAACTAAATTTGATTAATATTTTGATTGATAAACACTTAGATCACCTCCCTTAATCCCTCCTCAAGGAGGGAAACGAAAAAAGCTTTAAAATTTTGATAAAACCGTTTTTATTATTAAAATCCCTAGAGTGGTATTTAATTACCACTCTAAGGAAAATAAAACCGTTTTAATCTAATCTAACTTGGTAGAATTTACAAAGAATTTCTTGCAAGTTATTTTGCGTTTAAGTTAAGGTAATTAGCTACCAAATAACTTGGAATAGCAAACGCAACCCCTTCAGTGTTGTTTCCGATAAGCTTTGAAACAACCACACCATGTAGATTACCATTTGTGTCAAAAATTGCTCCTCCACTATTTCCACCGTTGACAGACATTCCTAATTGAATGTACTTGTTTTCATTTACGTCACGAATCGAAGAAATAATTCCTGCAGAAACAGATTGTCCTAATTCGATGGATTTTGGAGCTCCAATGGTGTACACATCCAACATTACCTCTGCTTTGTCTTGATTATCTAAATAAAATGCTTTCTCAAAGGAATTTTCCACTTTCAAAAGTGCAACATCTCTAAATTTATTGAAACGAACAATTTGGGCTTTCAACTCTGTTCCATTAGCAGTGACTACCGTAATCTCTTTTTGTTTAGCCGAATTTTCGCCCGCAATTACGTGATAATTAGTAAGAATATATCCATTTTTTGAAATAGCAAAACCAGAACCATGACCAGCGTCTTTGTCGTTTTCTTTTGTTTTAACGATTACCGTTGCTTTGAAAGCATCTTTTTTGTTTGAAACACGGTCAGATGCTTCAATTGGAGCAATAGACAAGGGATTGTCTTTAATCGTAAAATCCGTATTCAATTTACTATTAGCAATAAACGCTTTATTCTTGTATAACTTCAAATAAGAGATTGTGATAGCATCGCCTACCATTTTCTCAACCATAGTTATTGCTTTGTTTGTATTGTTACTTACTTCCCCTAATTCACTGAAATTACCTGAAAATTCTTTCGTCGGAATAGAATCCACGATCTCGTCATACGTGTTTTTTAAGTACCAAGTCAAATCTACTCTTGCTTTGTAATACCTGTCTAATTTGGTTTCTATTTTGCAAAAAAGAACACGTTTTATAGCAGCATCTAATACAAGTGTATTATTTTGATCATTAAAGATCGTACGAACGGTATCAATGAATTTGGTTTTCTTTAAAATTTTATACAAATCTTGACTAAATTCAGTATCATCCGTAGTAATCGTATTATCTAGTTTTGTGTCTTCGTCTAACTTTTTCTTTTTGCCTTTTTTCTGTTCTTTCTTTTCTTGTTTATCTTTTTGTTTTTTTAATTGCGCAAAATAATTGTCTTCTGCTTTTTGAATATCGTCTTTTATTTTTGCATCGTCTACGTTGGAAACATTTAAATCAATTAGATCCTTGGTTTTATCTTTCACATCTAAACGGATAGATGCAATGTTCAAGTATTTATCCTTTTCCGTTTTGATTGGTAACAAATTTTCATCTGAATTATTGAAAACTAGTATTTTTTCATAAGATTTACAATTTCTTGCCATAAAATCAACTTGAAAACCAGCAGAACCACCATAAATCGCTAAAGGAATATCTAAAATTAACAAAGGCCAAAATGCAGCCGGTCTTCTAGTTTTTTTAGCTACCTCGTAGACATTTTTATAGCCTTTACGAACAATCACAATTTGTTGCGAAGTAACAGACTTATCTAATTTTGTAGTAAATGACTTACCTTTTCCAACGAGACCATTATCGTGGTATACTTCGTTTTCTGCATGGTTCGTTTTAATGGTTACTTTTTGTTTATTCGGAATAAATAAAGTGGCACAACCAGAAATCAGTATGCTTAAAAATACTGTAAGTGTAATTGCGTAGAAAGATTTTAATTTAGTTAACATAAGGCAAATTTTTTTTGATTGCAAATATACTAATTTGATTTGTTGGAAGTTAAAATAACTTCAAATGTTGTGTTACATAAAAGCAAGCCTATCTATATAAGCTTGCTATCGAATGAAACGGATTAATTAAATTATACGGCTTGACCATTTACAGTTAAAGTACCTGTTGCTACACCAACAACCACAATAACAACTACCAATGCACCTATTAATATATTTCGCATCGTAAAAATAGAACTACCTGATGACTTTCGACGGGATTTTTGTGTTTCCAAATACGTTTGTAATTTGGTAGTTAGAGCTGGTTCTGAAGCAGCTGTTGTAGTGGAATAATTTTCTACAGATACTAAGTTCTCCGTAGTTTCATTAGCAAATGACACAAATGTTAATCCTAATAGGAACATTGCACTAAGAAATAATTTTTTCATTTTCAATTCAGTTTAAGTTAATAAATTAGTTACTCAGCAAAAATAGAGGTATGATTTTGATCTGAAATTGAGTGGTTTGAAAAATTATTAAACGGTAAGTTTAACAGTCTGATTTTTTTTATTTAAATGATAATCAGTAGTTTATTTTTTTTATAAATTAAATAGATTACCTATTAAATTGAATCAAATGAAATGATAAATAGAAAAGTTCATTCTTTTAAATAGTATCTAAATAATTTATCTAATTGCATTTATTTGCAAACTCCCCAAACGAATTTTATTTCCAAGTATTCCAGTGTTTAACACTAAGAAAAGGGTTTGATTCATAGGGTTATAGCTAAAATCTCTTGTAACATAAGCCCCTAGTTCATCGATTTTGGGCAGAAATTGTTCCCGTTTTGTTTCCCCTGAAAGCATATCGATTTGTACGATGGAAACAATGTTGTTCTTAGCTAAAAATGGATTGCTATGTACTTTTTTATCTGAAAGAAATACGCCGTTATTTGCATAGTTTTTTGCATTATCCGAAAACAGAATAGCATATTTTTGATTGTTCACAAAAGAGAAGCAGGAAACATACGCAGCATCGTAAGAAGTTGACGCTTGTATTTTTTGAACTTTTTTCATCCAACGAAATGTACCATCTGGTTTCATGCAAAAAATTAGGACATCTTTAAAGTAATAAGTCACATTTGCTGTTGTTGAAGCATACGGAGAATACCCTCCTATCGTTGTTCCGTACCCCATTCCAAAGCTATTATTGGTAGAAGTATAGGTCACATTTCTAATTATTTGTTCCAAATGTCCAACCACATCCCCATTCGGTAAAACAGTCGCATTTTTCCATCGGTAATCGTATAATTTTGGCAATAAATTACCTTGTGAATAACTAGTTTCCATCCTATTTTTCTTTCGATCACTCAATCCGTATGTATACACATTCAAAGGCACATCCACATATTTTTCTTGTGTAATTCTCCAATTTTGAAGATCCAATCCAATAGAAAACATTCCATTCATTGAAAGTTCTGAACGGTTTATTTTTTTATTGTTTTTAAAACGCATAAAGGAGCCAACTAACACTAAATTACCAGAAGAATCAGCAAACATTTTATAAGGATTAATCGTGGTTATTCCCAATGTATGCGACAGGGTTGTTACTTGGTTTTGTGCGCATTTATACACGTGAATTTTCTTAATTGCATCTACATCATCCATTTGTTCCAATACATATGGAGTCCCAAACGGATTTACACTAAAGGGTCCAATGCGCAGATTCGATAATAGATTACTCATTCGTTTTTTACGAGAAGGACTTTCTTTTTCGTTGAAAGAAAGAAACAGTTCCCCTGTATTTGAAAGCAAGTGTGCTCCAAAAGTAAGTTGATTAGGATCCATAGCTACCTGTTGCTTACCGCTATAAAAGTGCGTAGTGGAATCGCTTAAAACGACATAGCCAAAGGACAATGCATCCTTTTTGAAATCCTCCATGGTGAAAAAAACACTTACAAAGCGATTGTTTTCGCTTTCTATCACATAGATATCGTTTTCAGCAATAAATGCTTTCGGTTCATCATAAGCCATTATTTCTACTAGCGCTGTTGGCTCTAAACTTTCAGAAAATATTTGTTGGTATACCGTACACCTATTTTTTTCCTTTTGACTAAAAAATACTACTAGCTTATTCTGCAAGCGCGTTATTCCCTCGTACCTGAGTTTATTGCCTCTAAACTCTTTCGTTAGCTCAATCGTTTTGATTTCTTTAGCGTCTTGAAATACGCTTATACGGGTAGTATAATTACTCGTGATTTCTTCCAAAAAACTACCGTCTGTTTTTATCGCAATAAACTGACCATTCGAGATTGGAAATACTTTATCCATCCTACCATGGGCTAATTCATCCCCCCATTTCACTAATGGTGCTTGTGCAAAAACTTTTGCCTTTAAAACACATATAAAAAGGATAAACGTAACTATACGCATATAATATCTGAGTTAAATTAAACCTCTTGCCTTAATTTCTAAGTATTTATTAATGGTATCCACCGTCAGATTTTCAGGCTTTGTAAGCAAAGATTGAATCCCATATTTTTTCAACTCTTTTACGATTAATCGTTTTTCGTAGTTAAACTTTCGCGCGATGGTTTTGTCGAATATATCTGGAATCGTTTCCGATTTTTCTTGTGTAATTTTTGTGAGTTCTGTGTTTTCAAAGAATACCAATAGTACCATGTGCATGCGTGCGATTGCTTTTAAATATGGTAGTTGTCTGTGTAATCCTTCCAGTGTTTCAAAATTTGTAAATAGGATAAGTAAGCCACGTTGATTGATGGATTTTTTCACTTCCAAATACAAACGATTGAAATCACTTTCGACAAAATCTGTCTGGATTGCATATAAAGCTTCTAAAATTTTATGTAATTGGGTGGGTTTTTTCTCTGCAGGTAACTTATTTTCAATGTCTTTGGAGAATGTAAACATACCAACCTTATCTTGTTTACGTAAGATAATATTGGATAAAACCAAGGTAGAATTAATAGCATAATCTAGTAAACTTAATCCTTCAAATGGCATACGCATTGTTCTACCTTTATCTATAATGCAATACACAGGTTGGGCTTTTTCATCCTGGTATTGATTGACCATAAAACTATTTTTTTTAGCGGTTGCTTTCCAGTTTATATTGCGTATATCTTCTCCTTGCACATATTCTTTGATTTGTTCAAATTCAAGTGCCTGACCTATTTTTCGAATTTTTTTAAATCCAAACTGTGTCAATTGGTTTGAAAATGCTAAAAACTCATATTTTTTTAGTTGGATAAAGGAAGGGTAGGTAGCAACTTGTTGTGCTGCATCAAAAACCCATTTTTTTGCAACCAATTGGAGTGGAGATTGCGCATAGATATTCAGTCCTCCAAATACGTAAATCCCTCGTTCTGTAGGTCGAAGTGTATATGTAAATCGTAGGTTTTGTTGCGTTGAAACGGCAGATTTAATTAAAAAATTACGCAATTGAAATTGAAAGGGTACTTCATCCAATACTTCTATTTTAATACGAAACGAATAATTATTCTCCACGAAAATGTACACTTCATTTTCGTCGCTGTTGGAAAATCTATCTGGTACATTGCGAGAAGCTATTATAGCTTTCTTTGGTGTAAAGAGAAGAAATACATCCAAGATGGTTAATAGCAGTAAAATAAACAATAAGGCCCAGGAAAAGGTATATAACACAGGAAAAAAATAGGAAAACACAAACGCCGTAATTATACCGAATAAGGCATAAAAAAATGTGGCATGTATAAAAAGTGTTTTGAAAAATTTTTTCACGGGTGAATGGATTATCTCGGAATTTCTATTGTATCTAATATTTGCTGAATAATGTCGTTGGAAGTCATTCCTTCCATTTCACGTTCAGGAGCAACCACCACACGATGATTCAAAACAGGAATTGCCACTTCTTTGATATCTTCTGGGGTAACAAAATCTCTTCCACTTAAAATCGCTAATCCTTTGGATGCATTCAAAATTGCAATCGAAGCTCTTGGGGAAGCGCCCATGTACAAAAACGAATTTTCACGCGTTTGAATAATTATTTTAGCGATGTATTCAATCAATTTGGACTCAACGATAATTTGTTTAGTTAGTTGTTGAAAATCAATGATATGTTGTTTGGAGATGGAAGCAGAAATTTGCGCCGTTTTGTCTTTGTTTTGTAAATTATGTTCTCTCTGTAACAATTCTACTTCTTGCGCAGCGCTTGGATATTCCAATTGTATTTTAAAAAGAAAACGATCTAATTGAGCTTCTGGTAAACGATACGTACCTTCTTGTTCGATTGGATTTTGGGTAGCAAAAACTAAAAATGGTTTATCCATAACAAACGTATGGTTGTCGATGGTAATTTGACGTTCTTCCATTACTTCAAACAATGCCGCTTGTGTTTTTGCAGGTGCACGGTTAATTTCATCAATCAAAACTAGGTTAGAAAAAATCGGTCCTTTTTTAAATTCAAATTCGGACTTTTTCAAATCAAAGATGGACGAACCTAGAATATCCGATGGCATTAAATCTGGCGTAAATTGAATACGATTGAAATCTAAATCTAGGGTTTTAGCAAGTAATTTTGCAGTTAACGTTTTAGCTACACCTGGTACACCTTCGATCAGTACATGTCCGTTAGACAAGATTGCAACTAACAGTAATTCAATCATTTTTTCTTGTCCGACAATAATTTGTCCAACATCCTCTTTCACTTTTGCGAAAGACGCTAAGATTGGTTGGATGTCGATTCTATTTTCAAAATTGATTTCGTTATTTTCCATCGTGTATTAATTTATCGATTGCTTTATTAAGTTGTATAAGATCATTTTCCGTTCTTATTCCGGGTTTTTTAAATTTCTCTACAAGGTATACGAATGTTTTTACATCTTCGGGATTGACCTGTAATTTTACTGCAGCGTGTTGTACAAATTTCTCATCTAAGGTATGGGTATTTATAAAATACTCGTGCCTTAATTTCTCTAAAATAAAGGTGCAATTTTTTTGAATAATGTCTTGAAAATCTTTTTCTTGAAAATATAAATTACCAATGGTTCGTACAAACTCTACTGTTGTGTTTGCAACTGGATGCACGATTGGAATAGGTCTTTGTCGGCGTTTCGAATTAAAGAGTAAAAACACCCCTAAACCTAGTAAAAAAATATACCAAGCCCATCGCAATGCTGGCTCAGAAACAATATATCGAACTAGCGTAGACGCCTCTTCGGAATTGTTTATCCAATATACCTTTGGAGTAGAGACATAATTTAGTACTTTTTCTGCTAGACGATAATTTGTTTTATGAAGCATGTAGTAATTAGTAAAAATAAGCGGTTGCGTATGGATATACACAAAGCCTTTACCATGTTTGATGCGGATAAAATTAATTTCCGTTGTATTATTTAGTTCCATCGTACCTAAAATAGTAGTCGTTACACTATCGATTTCAGAAATATAAATGTCGGAAGTTCCTCGAAAATAGTTATACTTTGAAGGATCGATTTTTTTATTTGCTAATGCCATTTTCAAGCGGGTATCTACAAGGTAATTATCCTGTATTTTGAACTTTAATTCCTTTTGTAATTTAGGATTAATTTGTTCCGAAGACAAAAATAAATTATTCCCCTGTGCTACAAAATTTAGTACTGCTTTCTCTGATACTTGGTCAAACGCACTTGCTCCTGTTACAGAGACAAGTGTTGTGTTATGTTCGGTAAATACTTGACTTTGGTGGTTAAATAGTTCGTACGGTGTTTTTTTGGTTGCTACAAAATCGCGTTTTTTAAAATAATCGCTGATCTCGTTATCAAAAATATACAAGCCAAAAGGCATTTTATCGGATGGACCAAACGTTCTATCCCAAGAAATTTTAATTGTTCTATTGGAATCATTGAGCAGTAACAAGCCGAGTAAAACAGCTAGAAAGAAAATATACATTTTTACAGATCTATCCATGATTTGTAGGTTTTACGATGTGTAAAAAAGCATTTCTTGCCTGTTGAAATACCGAATCACTGATTTCAAAATCACCGTACCAGATATGGTTGTAGAGGTAGGATAATTTTTCAAATTGTTGTTTATGTTCCTTCGATTGAATTTCGTACTGATAATCCCGATTGGTTTTTTGCGGATTCCAAACGATTATGTTCTTATCCGAGTAAAATTTTAAAAGCCATAAATAATGGTAACGAATACACAAGCGAGTATCCTTGGCAGCCAATGCTTCTTGAATTAAGGTTTCAAAATTAACGGTATGAATATTTTCAATTGCATCGGTTTGGTAGGAAATTTTTTTAGCTGTACGTTTAAAAAATCCAACTCCTTCTCCTTTAACTAGCGCTTTGATAAGTAAAAAAAGAACAATACCAATAAGTATAAAAGCAATAAATTTCAACCAAAGATTCACTTCCTGTGCACTAACATCTATCGGATTTAAGTTGAAGATTTTTTGAATCAAGCGCGATAACCATTGGACAAAATTATCCCAAGCAGAAGTATCGATTACCTGTTCTTTGTAATCAAATTCTTCCGAAACATATTTTTCCTGAAAATTAGGAGAAAAATGAAGTTGTTTACGCATCCTGGGCTCCTATTTGATCGATTTCGTTGGCTACTTTCATCTGTGATGCATGTTGCGAATAAAACATCACGCATATAGCTGTTAATTGAACCAACAAAAAGAAGGCATTAATCATATCGGTATACACTTTAACAAACAAATTAGCATTGGAATCGGTTAACGATTTTACCCACGAAAATTCACCCGAAGCGGTCGTTACTGAAGCGATGTACTCAATGCCTATAGGTATAAATGCAAAGATGGTATTTAACAAGGTAGTAAGGACAAATAATGCAAGGAAAGAACCCGCAATAGGCCAAAAATTTTGTTTTAGAAGTTTATAACTAACTCCTGTACTTTTGGTTAAGGGGATATCGTGGTAAAGGTAATGGTAGTAACTGTATTGCATCCATATAAAGAAAAATGGAATCAAAATTGCGAGTGCAGGTATACCAATAATAGTAACTACGCATAGAATAACTGCAAGTAGAAATAAGAAAAGCCAAAGCAGTAAATACAGATGAAATTTGAACATTTTACCCAAAATACTTTTGTATTCTTTTAAAATTTCGGAGACATGAATTGGCTGTGTAGTATCTTCTCTATGCAATAATAAGCGGGAGTAAATTGGGGGAAAAGAAAAAACGGTCATGGAAAACAAATAGTATATCAAGGCAAAAAGTCCATATTCTAGAAACATTTTACTAAATTTTCCTGCAAGTAAATCTTCTCGAAAACTACCTAAAAAATAATGGCCAACAAAAGCATTTATCAGAATAAATAAGCTGTTGATTAGAAAAAAATTCATGGTGAAATTTTTACCATACACTTTCATGAAGTGAAGCGTATCTTGGATATAACTTTTATATCCTCTATCCGAAAAAAGATTAAACATGTTTCAATAAATTAAAATAAGATTGCATTTTGCGATGCACTACAAAGGGATAAATTAAATAATAAAACGAAATAATTCCGAGGGTAGTAACAATAATTAGAAAGCAGGCCCATGTTGGCAACACATTGGAAAATCGGGTGATATACCCTTCCAAAAAACCTGCTGCTAACGTAAATGGAAATGTACTTAAGAAAATTTTGAAACTTTTTCGAAATCCTATTTTAAACGACTCCAGCCTGGTATATGTACCTGGGAATAAAATAGCAAAACCCATCATAATTCCGCAGGCAGCTTCTATAATCATACCGAAAATCTCCATGGAACCATGTATCCAGATTCCTTTCACACTTTCCAAAAATACTCCACGATCGTAGAAGAAATACTGAAACGAGCCGAGCATAATCGTATTCATGAATAGACTATATGCTGAACCAAATCCACAAAATATACCATAAAAATAAGAGCGAATGCCTACAAATAGATTATTCATCGTAATTCCAATAAAACTTCCCCAGTTGCTACCCGACTTATAAATAGCTACAGCATCTCCTTTTTTAATATTCTCCAAGGTCAGATTAACATATTCATCTCCTAAGACGAGTCGAACGAACTGATTATCGTATTTAGCCGATAAAATACCCATCCCTAAAAAAAGGAAAAACAAAATAAAAGTTGCATAGAAATACCTACGATATTGGTAAGCTAATAATGGAACTTCTGTTTTAAAAAAATGCACGAACCTGTTTGAATCCGTACGTTTTGTTTTATAAATAGTAACGTATATTTGAGTAGCAAGTTGATTGAGGTAGTTTACAATTTTACTTTTAGGATAATACGTTTGAGCAAACGATAAATCGTTCATCAGCTGTATATAAAGTGTTGAAAGTTCGTCGGATTTAATGGTTGATTTACCTTTATTTTTGGTAAACTTTTCAAATTCAATCCATTTTTCTTTATTTTGCTTAATAAATGCAACTTCCCTCATAGACGTTAAATATAAATAAAATGGCGATATTACCAATAGTTACCACGCAGAATGTTACAATTCATATGGAAATTTCGACCGTTGGAAAACGCATTTTGGCCTCTGTCATTGATCATATAATCAAATTTACGTATTTAATTGTTGCATACTATATTGCAGCGTTTGCAGGTTTATTTCAATGGTTTAACACACAAGATCAATGGTCTATAATTGCTGTCAATATTTTGATTGGACTACCTTATATATTTTACACACTGGTGTTAGAAATACTATTGGATGGACAAACAGTAGGTAAAAAATTAACCAAACTTAAAATCATTAAAGTAGATGGGTATGAGGCAACTTTTGGAGACTATGTAATCCGATGGATGTTTCGTGTGGTAGATGTGCTTATAAGCTTTGGAATTATTGGAATTATCACCATGATAGCCAGTAATAAAACGCAACGCATCGGTGATATTGCTTCTGGAACATGTGTAGTAAGTCTGGAAAAAGACTGGAAGATAAACCAAACCATATTTAAAGATTTGGAAGCAGCGTATATTCCTAAGTATTCTTCCGTTATGAAATTGACAGATAAAGACTTACATATAATTCAGTCTGTATTGAAAAGTTACTACGACACTAGAAACATGGAAGATATATTTAAATTGGCTCGAAAATTAGAAGCGGTAATGGGTGTAAAACGATCCGAGAAGGTTGCGCTTGACTTTGTGGATCGCGTGATGAAAGATTATAATTTCTACACCAAAGATTTAAAAAATTAGACAAAAAAAAGAGGCTTACCAATGAAACCTCTTCCAATCTATTTTAAAAAATTAAATCGTTTCTGTTTCCGCTTTTGGATCTGCACCGTATTTATTTTCACCACGTGTACCTTCCGTGAACAACAATACTAAAATCCAAATCCAGCCGATAATTGGCAATAACATAAGCAAATACATCCATCCACTTTTATTTACATCGTGTAAACGACGAACCACAACTGCTAGAGAAGGAATGAAAACTGCCAATGAATAAATAAGATTTAATATTCCCAATCGTGGATCTACCAATTGAGTAAGTAATACGAAACCAATTGCAATTAAGAAGTTTACCAATGTAAACATCCAATACTCTGTTCTTCTCGCTCTTCCACTAAAATCTGTGTACTGTTTAATCACTTTTAAATACCAATTCATTTTTTTATGCTTTATAATTAGAAACACAAATATATATTTATTTTATAATCATACACTTATGAAACTAACTTTTTTATTAAATGGTTGGCGATGGTGAAATGTATTAAATGGTTGTGGATGGTTGAATAAATTGATTTGTAGCGTATGTAAATGTTCAATTATTGTTGGTTGGCGATGGTGTGAATAGTTTACGGTAGGGATAGTAGGGTATATAGTAGGGATAGTAATCGTTTACAGTAGGGATAGGGCATGCCCTATCCCTACTGTATACCATTTAAAAAAAATTTTTCATCTCTGAAAGAAAAAAGTAATTAAAAAAACAAAAGTTTCGAGTATGGAAGAAAAAAATACATTTAAATGTAAAATTTTCGTATGTAAAAGAAAATAATTGTATTTTTAGATAAAATTTCGAGTATGGAAGAATTATTTAATAAAATAGCCCCCTTTAACTTTTGGCATTTAACCAAAAAGGAAACGGCTGAACAATTTGGTTTTTCGCGCGATTTTTATTTGAATAAAATCGTTAAGTACATTCAAAATTCCTTGATAAAAGTAATTGTGGGTCAGCGTAGAACAGGGAAAAGTTACTTGTTAAGACAAATTGCGAATTACATCATACAAAGCGGTGTGTCACCAAAAAATGTATTTTATCTAAACAAAGAATTCATCGAATTTGATGAAATAATAGATTACAAAGACTTAGATAAACTAATCAAATTTTATTTGAACAAAATAAAGCCAAAAGGCAAAGTCTATTTATTTATCGATGAGATTCAAAACATAACACATTGGGAAAAATTGGTGAATTCCTATTCACAGAATTTTGTAAATCAATTCGAACTATTCATCAGTGGGTCGAATTCAAAAATGTTGTCTGGTGAATTATCTTCTTTGTTGTCGGGTAGGTATATCGATTTTGAAATCTTACCGTTTAGTTATGAAGAGTATTTGGGTATCACAGCAAGTGAAAAAAGCAAAGCTTCGTATTTGAATTATATGCAAACAGGAGGTTTGCCCGAACTTTTTATTTTACCGGATGAAGAGTCAAAGATGCGCTATGTTTCTTCCATAAAAGATACGGTGTTGTTGCGTGATGTGATACAGCGTCACTCGATCAAAGACCCGAAATTATTGGAAGATATATTTGTTTATTTAGTAAATACCTCTTCTAATTTACTGTCTGTGAATAATATCACGAATTACTTTAAAAGCAAGGGAAGAAAAACCACTTACGACACCATCGCGAATTACATTGGCTTTATTGAAGATACTTTTATGATACATAAAGTGGATCGATTTGATATTAAAGGAAAAGACACCATCGCGGGAAATGTCAAGTATTATTGTAATGACCAAGCCTACAAGAATTATTTGTTTAAAGGGTTTTCATACGGTGTTGGTTATCAGTTAGAAAATTTGGTGTATTTGGAATTAAGAAGAAATGGGTATCACGTCTATGTGGGTGTATTACCGAATAAAGAGGTTGATTTTGTGGCTCAAAAGTCTGATCGGGTTTTGTATATCCAAACTACGTATTTGATGGTGGACGAACAAACAATCCAAAGGGAATATGCAGCATTGGAATCGATATCAGATAATTATGAAAAAGTGATTGTTTCTATGGATGATCTGGTGTTTTCAAATAATAAGGGAATCAAGCACCTACAAGTTTGGAACTTGAGTGAAATTCTTTAACCAATTCCCGAACACTTTCAATCAAATTTTACCCCATTATTCCTACATTTGTTCACACTCAAAATCCTATGGAATTAAAAACTTTCAGATCCCTTTTCGCGAAACATCCAGCCATTGATGCTACAGCTAATCAACTACAATACAGTGAATCTAAAGTCCATTGGAAAGGATTAGCGAACTCTGCAAGGGCATTGTTTGCAACACAATTAAGTGCACAAGTACCAGGGCATCATTTATTTATCTTACAAGACAAAGAGGAGGCGGCGTATTTTTTCAATGATTTAGAAAGTATCTTTCCGGAGGAAAAAAATATCGTTTTTTATCCTGCATCCTACCGTAGTGCATACCATTTTGAAGAAACCGACAATGCGAATGTGGTTGCTAGAGCAGAAGTATTAGAAAAAATAAATAACGGAAATAACGCTTGGATTGTTACCTATCCGCAAGCCTTGTTTGAGAAAGTACCCACCCAACAAAAATTAACTGAAAACACCTTAAAAGTTCAAAAAGGACAAAACTATTCCCTCGACTTTATGAATGAATTGTTGTTGGATTATGGTTTTGAACGCGTAGACTTTGTCTATGAACCTGGTCAATTTGCCATTCGAGGAGGAATCTTAGACGTCTTTTCGTTTGCCAATGATTTTCCATTTCGCATGGAGTTTTTTGGAGAGGAACTAGAATCCATCCGTACGTTTGATCCGGTAGACCAACTTTCAATCGCAAACCACGAATTTTTTCATATCGTACCAAATGTTCAAAAACAATTTATCCAGCATGGACTAGATACTTTTTTGGTTTTTTTAGGTAAAAATGCAACGGTTTGGATGTCTTCTATGGGAGAAATTGTGCATAAATTAGATGTGGAGTATGAGAAGGCCGTAAAGATTTACGATGGTTTAAATCACGCGAGTCTGAATCATTCTTTGCCAAGTGCTTTGTATACGCACAAGACTGAGTGGACGCAACAAATTCAATCCTATAACGTGGTAGAATGGGGGCCTGAGTTTCATTTTAAAGCTAGTTTTGAAGCCAGTTTCCAAGTACATCAACAACCATCTTTTAATAAGAATTTTGAACTTTTACGCGACGATTTAATTGCGCATACGAAAGGAGGGTTTACCAATTTATTTTTTTCCAACCAACCCAAACAAATTGACCGTTTATATGCAATTTTTGAAGATATTGGTGGAGAAGTAGAATTTGTATCCATGCCAATCGCCTTACACGAAGGATTTATTTTACCAGACTTAAAACTCGTTTGTTACACCGATCATCAAGTGTTTGAACGCTACCATCGGTTTAAATTGAAAGAAAGTTTTTCTCAAGCAAAACAAGCAATCACATTAAAAGAGATTTACGATTTACAAAAAGGGGATTATGTTACCCATATTGACCACGGTGTTGGACAATTTTCTGGTTTACAAACTATTGATGTAAACGGAAAACCACAAGAAGCGATCCGATTAGTGTACCGAGATGGGGATGTTTTATACGTTAGTATCCATTCCTTACACCGTATTTCTAAATTCACAGGGAAAGATGGTATTGCGCCTAAGATGAATAAATTAGGCACACAAACCTGGGCGATTCTCAAAAATAAAACAAAGAAAAAAATCAAAGAAATCGCCTTTGATTTGATTCAATTATATGCCAAACGTAAAAGTCAACCAGGATTTGCCTATAGTCCCGACAACTATCTACAAACGGAGTTGGAGGCTTCGTTCATGTATGAAGATACGCCAGACCAGTTAAAAACAACACAAGCAATCAAAGAAGACATGGAATCAGCTACTCCAATGGACCGTTTGGTATGTGGGGATGTTGGTTTTGGTAAAACAGAATTAGCAATTCGTGCTGCTTTTAAAGCGGTATGCGATAGTAAACAAGTGGCTGTCTTGGTGCCAACAACCATTCTTTCGCACCAACATTACCGCAGTTTTTCCAAACGCTTGGCAGATTTTCCGGTGAAAGTAGATTTTATCAACCGCTTTAAAAGTGCCAAGGAAGTTACTGCAACCTTGAAAAAAGTAGAACAAGGTGAAATCGATATCTTGATTGGTACCCATAAATTAATCGGTGAGAAGGTCAAGTTTAAAGATTTAGGTTTAATGATTATCGATGAAGAACAAAAGTTTGGGGTAGCAGTAAAAGACAAACTAAAAACCTTAAAAACAACGGTTGACACACTTACATTAACTGCAACACCAATTCCTAGAACACTCCAGTTCTCCTTGATGGGAGCACGCGATTTAAGTGTGATAAATACCCCGCCACCAAACAGACAACCGGTATTAACGGAAATAATTCAATTTAACGAAGAAACGATTCGCGATGCCATTGCCTATGAAGTTTCTCGCGGTGGACAAGTTTATTTCATTCATAATCGTTTACAAAATATTAAAGAGGTGGCAGGAATGATTTGTCGTTTGTGCCCTGGTGTTCGCGTTGCCATTGGTCACGGACAAATGGATGGAAAAGAGTTGGAAAAGATCATGTTAGATTTTATTCAAGGAGAATACGATGTATTATTGGCTACTACCATTGTAGAATCTGGTATCGATATTTCCAATGCGAATACGATCATTATTAATAGCGCACAAAATTTTGGTTTGAGTGACTTGCATCAACTTCGTGGACGTGTAGGGCGTTCCAATAAAAAAGCATTTTGTTATTTGATTGCACCAAAGTTTCACGAAATGACCACAGAAGCACGTAAACGCTTGGAAGCATTGGTACAATTTTCGGATTTAGGTGCTGGATTTAACATCGCGATGAAAGACTTAGATATTCGTGGTGCTGGAAATTTGTTGGGTGGAGAACAAAGTGGTTTTATTTCCGATATTGGTTTTGAAATGTACCAGAAGATTTTGAACGAAGCGATGGAAGAACTGCGGGAAACAGAATTTAAAGACCTGTACGCGGATCGAAATACCGATGATTTTGTTCAGTTTGTGAAAGATTGTGTGATAGAAACCGACTTAGAAATCAGAATTCCAGACGATTACGTAAACAATGTTGCCGAACGCTTAAGTTTATACCAAAAACTGGATAGTTTGGAAAATAAAGTTGCGCTGGAAGCCTATGCACAAAAATTAATCGACCGATTTGGTCCGTTACCAAGAACTGTAAAAGAATTATTTCGTTCGTTTGAGTTACGCTGGTTAGCGCAAGATATTGGTATCGAACGCCTGGTAATCAAATCTGGAACGATGGTTTGTTATTTTATAGCAAATCCTCAATCCGCATTTTATGATTCTCCAGAATTTCAACGCGTATTATCCTACATTCAAAGCAATCCGAGTGACTGTAAGTTGAGTGAAAAAAATGATCGATTACGTATGATTTATACCAATATTCACACGATTGATCACGCGGTGAAGCGTTTGATGGAAATAATTGGTTGATTATTGTTTTGCGAATGTCAAAATATATTTCGTAATCGATTCTTTCGTTTTAGCATCGATATTTGCGTATTCTTTTCCAGACATTTCATCAATTTCATGGTTCCATCGTTTCTCCCCAAATTTACTAGGTGCGTATAGCGTGTGACATTTTGCACAATTAGCTGCATATAATTTTTGTCCTTCTTGCAACTGTTCCGAAGTAATTCCAGGATACTTTATTGCTGCCCTCGTTACATCCGCTTGGGAAATAGAAATAATTTTCGCGCCTCCACAGGCAACTAATAATAAAGCACTAGCGATGCTGGCAATTTTTTTCATGGTATAATTTATTTACTTGGTTCAATGAATTCTAACAAAGACTTTAATTCCTTCGCAAAGGATTTTTGTAATTCTTTTTCTAGGTCGTTATTGGTATTTTCCTCTATTTGTCTTTCCACCGTTTGAAGCATGTAATTTACATTGTTTACCAGACCCATTTTTGCATAATGATTTCCAGAAGTATGTTGGTTTCGATACACTTCTAATACTTTTACTTGGATAGAAATTGCTTGTTTGGCCATATAAATGGAGAAAGCGTTTAATGCAGAAAGTGCATCATATCCTTTTAATTTGTTCGATTTCAATAGCTCTAAGAAGAACCCAAGGTGTTCGGGATTTCCATCCGATGCATACACATTCGCTAATAATAAACGCATTGAAGGGGTTTGATCTTGTTCATACATTTTAATCGCTTCCACTGCTGCTTCATGATTTACCTGATTTAAAGCAATAATCGCTGCAGAAATTACCTTATACGATAACTCCTCTAACAAATGATCCTTTATGGCAATCGTCGCTTCTATCGGACTCAAATTTTCTGCTAAGAAATTCACCGCTTGTGCGCGAACTGCTGAATTTTCATCGCGACGTAAAAGTCCTTGGATAAGTTCTATCCCGTTCTTTTTATTTTCTTCTGTTAAAAATGCTGCTTTTTCGATGGCAATTTCACGGATCTTCCAAAACGGATCTTTTAATGCATCGAGGATTAATTGTTGTCCTTTTGGAGAATCTTCCGCTGTGCCACTTAGCAATGCCAATTTGCGCGAAATATACTTTTTCCCTAGGTAATACTGTGTAATAAATTGTTCTGTAGGTTTACTTTCACTTACTTTGGCCAATAATACTTGGTCGTAATCAAACAGCACCAATTTCACTTTACCATTGCTTGGAAAAATAAATTTCTCTTCTTTTTCATCGATTTCTACCTTGTAAATATGTTCCCCAGCATCGTCCCAAACAGCAATTTTTACTGGTAATCGATACAAAGGCGTTATTTGTAAATCTTGTATTTGGTTTACAGTAACCACCACTTCTTTGTTTGCAATGGAGATATAGTGTTCTACTGTCAATTCAGGTATTCCAGCGCTCAAAAACCATTGATTATAAAACCACTGTAAATCTTGTCCTGTCACTTCCTCAAAAGCCAAACGTAAATGGTGGATTTCAGCTGCTTTGAATTTATTGGTTTGCAAATAATTACGCAATCCTGCAAAAAATGCTTCATCACCCAAATACGTGCGCAACATATGTAAAATACGGCCTCCTTTACTATACGAATGTTTGTCAAACATTTCGATTTCTTTGTTGTAATGGTACCAAATCAAATCGTGGTTTTCTCCTGCATCATAGGTCTCTAAGTATTCGCCTGTTTCTTCCTCGTTGCCATAATCTGCTGCATCTAATCCATAACGGTATTCATCCCATAAATACTGAGAATAATTAGCAAATGACTCATTGAGAGGAAGATTTGCCCAGGATTCACAGGTAACTAAATCCCCAAACCAATGGTGAAATAATTCGTGTGCTACAATTGGGTCGCTATTTTTATCTAGTAATTCACGGTCTGTGCGATAAACAAAATCCCCAAAAATTACTGCGCTCGTATTTTCCATGGCACCAGAAACGTAATCCCTTACGACCACCTGGTGGTATTTATCCCAAGGATATTCTACCCCCGTTAATTTGGAGAAAAAAGCAATCATTTTAGGTGTTTCCCCGAAGTACTTTTTAGCATATTTTTCCCACGCAGGTTCTACGTAATAATTCACCTCCATTTTACTTCCATCCGGACGGATATAGTGATCTTTTACGATTTTATATTCCCCAATAGCCATCATGAATAAATAGGGTGCGTGTGGTAAATCTTGTTTCCAATGATCGGTACGTGTACCATCTGCATGTTTGGTAGAAGCCATTAATTTCCCATTCGATAACGTAACATATTTATCTGCTACGGTGATCATCATTTCTTGCGAAGACTTAGCGTTTGGACTATCTATGGTTGGAAACCACACCGAGTTAGATTCTGTTTCCCCTTGTGTCCAAATTTGCGGCATGACATCTTTTATCTCTCCTGTTGGATTAATAAAAAACAATCCTTTATTGCTTTTTATAGCTTTACCACCTGCTTCTTTACGGTCGTTTGGTTTGGCGATGTACTCAATCACAACGGTAAATTTTTCATCGCGTGTGTAGGACTTATCTAATTGAATACGAATAACATCCTTCGTGTAGGAATAATTTACATTTTTATCTTTTACTTGTACGGTTTTAATTTCCATGCCTTGAGCATCTAAAAACAAACTATCGGATGTAAAAAAATGCGGTTTTGCAGTAATGGTTGCTTTCCCATACATCCATGCTTTTTGCCAATCAAAACTAACCTCTAATTTTGTGTGGATTAAGTCGGTTAGCAAGGTTCTACTTGCCTTGTATGGAAGCACGTAATCTTCCAAAATATCCCCTTCCATTTGAACATTTTCCGAAACTGGCGCTTTGTTTTCCGTTGGTTTTTGAACCCCACAAGAAACAAGCAAATAGGTGGTTAAAATGAATAGTGTTAGGTAGGAAAAAAGTTGTTTTTGCATGTTTTAGTTAATGATTGTTACTCACAAATATATTATTTAAATAGTAGAAAATTTTAGAAGTTTTATTTATATCTTTATTATTACGATCTGGTTCATTTTCTCTATTCTTTAGGCTTGTCCCAAAAGAACTTAAAAGTCATGCCTATTCAACTAATTTTCTAAAATAATAAACACTTTTAACCTGAATACAAAAAACTACTTCAAGTTTTGAGTTACATACATTACTTAAAGAAATTTAACTTTTTTATTTTTAATATTGTAATACTAATTCTTTACTATGACAAAACAAGGTTGGAAAATCGATGGTGAACGTTTTACTTCCACGGGCAAGGCTTCCGTAATTTGGGAAGATGCGCGCTTTTTTACCTTACAATTGGAGGGAAAAAACTACCATGGAGAAATTGTCGAAAATGGCATGGAACAAGGATTTTTAAAAGTGAAAATCAACCACCGAGAATTTGTCGTACAAAAAGAACGTGCCTTAGATTCCTTGATTGCTGCATTAGGATTAGATAGAGAAAAAGTTAGAAAACTACACCAATTAAAATCGCCAATGCCTGGTCGCGTGATTGCTATTGCGGTAAAGGTTGGAGATGAAATACACGTGGGAGACGAACTGCTGACATTGGAAGCAATGAAGATGGAAAATGTATTGAAATCAGACGGTACTGGGGTCGTAAAATCGATCGATATTCAGTTACAAGATGTCGTAGATAAAGGAAAAGTATTAATAACATTTGCATAAAATAGAACGAGTATGAGCTTAATGATGCCATTTAACTTACAACAGTGGATAGAAGAAAACCGCGATTTATTGAAGCCACCAATCAATAACAAAAACCTATACAAACAAGCAGGTGATTTCATCGTAATGATTGTAGGCGGACCAAACGCGCGTAAGGATTACCACTACAACGAAAGTGAAGAGTTATTCTACCAATTAGAAGGGGATATGACGGTTTTTGCGCAAATCGACGGAGAAAAGAAAGAAATTACCATCAAAGAAGGGGAAATGTTCTTACTTCCTGCAAACATTCCTCATAATCCTGTGCGACCTGAAAACACAATCGGTTTGGTTATTGAACGCGTGCGCAAAGGAACCGACTTATCCGATGGATTGTTTTGGTTTTGTGAGAAATGTAATAACCCGCTTCACCATTACAGATTCCCATTGACAAACATTGAATCCGATTTCTTGGATCGTTTCAAAGATTTCTATTCCAATTTAGAATACAGAACGTGTAACAAATGTGGACACGTGATGGAATC
>Ga0172373_10002876_pt1 | contig 25893 bp, 19 predicted proteins | sample Lak10m_2_FD_114546 | JGI IMG/M metagenome (GOLD analysis project Ga0172373, IMG submission 114546) | Freshwater microbial communities from Kabuno Bay, South-Kivu, Congo - kab_092012_10m | ecosystem: Environmental > Aquatic > Freshwater > Lake | place: Democratic Republic of the Congo...
CGATCATGAGGCCGTAGGACTCCTCTCCGCCGACCACGTAATGTTCCACGCCTTCCTTCTCGCGGATGAGTTCGGCGATCCATTTGAAGCCGGTGAGGACGTTGTGGCAGCGGACGCCGTGGGATGCGGCGATGCGGTCGATCATGTCGGTGGTGACGATGGTCTTGACGACCATGTCGGTGGGACCTGCGATGCCTTTGGACTTCCGGGCCTCGATGAGGTAGTTGAAGGCGAGGACGGCCGTCTGGTTGCCGTTGAGGAGCACCCAGCGGCCCTGGTCGTCCTTGACGCCGATGCCGACGCGGTCGGCGTCGGGGTCGGTGCCGAGGAGGATGTCGGCGTCGATGGCCCTGGCCAGTCCGAGGCCGAGGCTCATGGCCTCGCTCTCTTCGGGGTTGGGGTAGACGACGGTGGGGAAGTCGCCGTCGGGGCGTGCCTGTTCCTCCACGATGTGCACGTTGCGGAAGCCGAATCTGCGGAGGACTTCGGGAACGAGGCGGATGCCGGTCCCGTGGATGGGGGTGTAGACGATGCTGAGGTCCTGTTGCCGGCGGATGACGTCGGGGTGCACGCTGAGGGAGCAGACCATGTCGATGTAGGCTTCGTCGACGGCTTTGCCGACGAGGGTGATGCGGTCTTCGCCGCCCGTCCAGCGGACCTCGTCGACGGAGGCGATGGCTTCGACCTCGCGGATGACGTTCCTGTCGTGCGGGGGCACGAGTTGGCCGCCGTCGAGCCAGTAGGCCTTGTAGCCGTTGTATTCGCGGGGGTTGTGGGAGGCGGTGCAGACGACGCCGCCCTGGCAGCCGAGGTGGCGGATGGCGAAGGAGAGTTCGGGGGTGGGCCGGAGGTCTTCGAAGAGGAAGACGCGGATGCCGTTGGCGGCCATGACGTTGGCCGTGATCTCGGCGAAGCTGCGGCTGTTGTTGCGGGAGTCGTGCGCGATGGCGACGCTCACCTCGCGTCCGGGGTGGCAGGACCGGAGGTAGTTGGCATAGCCCTGGGTGGCCATGCCGATGGTGTAGCGGTTGATGCGGTTGGTGCCGACGCCCATGATGCCGCGGAGGCCGCCGGTGCCGAATTCGAGGTTGCGGTAGAAGGCGTCCTCGAGGGTGGCGGGGTCTTCCTGCCGGAGTCGCGCGATCTCGGCGCGGGTGTCGGCGTCGAAGCTGTCCGACAGCCAGGCCTGTATGCGTTCGGTGGTGGCGGTGTCCATGGGGGCTGGGGTTTGGCGGGTTTCGCGGTCATGCGGGCGCAGAAGGCCCTTGCGGGGCTAAAATAACCATTGGCCGGGATATCTCACAGGGGTGGCGGGCGGTGTTGCGCGGGCTTGGCTATTTTTGCGGAGGCATGTCCCTACGCACTCCCTTCCTGACCGGCATCCTTTGCGCGGCCTGCCTTTGCAGGCCCGGTGCCGTCGCCCAGCCCCGGGCGGGCCTGGCGGTCGGGGAGCCGGGGCGCTACGGCCTGCACGGGGGCGGCCCTGACAGCCTGCGGGGGCGGCGCGTGCTGATCGGTGCCGTCTCGGGCGGCTTCACGGCGGGCAGCTTCCTTTATCTCAACAGGGCGTGGTATGCCGACTACGCCCGGGGTGGCTTCCATTTCTTCGACGACTGGGGCGAGTGGATGCAGGTTGACAAGATGGGGCATCTGCTCAGTACCTATTCGGGCTGCCGCGTGGCGGGCGACCTGTGGCGCTGGGCGGGGCTGGAGCGGAAGCGGGCGGCCTGGGTGGCGGCCGGCAGCAGCATGGCCTACCTGACGATGGTGGAAGTGCTGGACGGCTTCTCCGAGAAGTGGGGGTTCAGCCCGGGCGACATGCTCTTCAACGCGGCCGGCACCGGGCTCTACCTGGGCCAGGAGCTGGGATGGGGGGAGCAGCGGCTGACGGTCAAGCTGGGGTACCGCGGCATCCGTCACGACGCCTCGTACCGGTCGCGCACGGACGCGCTCTTCGGCACGGGCGGGGCGGAGCGGTTCCTGAAGGATTACAACGCCCAGACACTGTGGCTGAGTGCCAACCTGAGGTCGTTCTTCCCCGAGAGCCGGCTGCCGGCCTGGCTGAACCTGGCGGTGGGCCATAATGCGCGGATGATGCTGGGCGGGCGGGAGAACGCATGGACGGATGCGTCGGGGGCCTTCGTCGACCGGCGCGACGTGCAGCGGTACCGGCGCCTGCTGTTCTCCTTGGACGTGGACCTGTCGAGGATTCCCGTTCGCGACCGGCGGCTGCGAACGCTCCTCTCGGTGGTGAACATCGTGAAGGTGCCGGCCCCCGCCCTCGAATGGGACCTGCGGGGCCGACTTCGGGCACACGTCCTGTACTACTGACGGAAGGTCAGGCCAGGTAGGCGCCGAGGATCTCGCCGTCCTGCACTTCCACGACGACGTTGTCGCTGAGGGTCGTCGCCAGGCGGTGCCCGACATAGTCGGGATGGATGGGATAGGTCTTGTGGCTGCGTTCGACGAGCACCAGCGTCTGGATCTTCCTCGGGTAGCGTTCGAGGAAGGGCTTGAGGGCGTACAGCAGGGTACGGCCGCTGTTGGCGACGTCGTCGACCAGGATGACGACCTCGTTGTCGACGGGGATCTCCGGCTCGAGGAGGGTGGCGGCCGGGCGCCGCTTGTCGATCGTCAGCGACACGAGGGACGTACGGACCGGCGAGATCCCGGCCAGCAGGGCCTGCAGGCGTCGGGCGACGGTATGGCCGCTGTCGCGGATGCCCACGAGGATGAGGTGTTCCTCGCCGGGGTTGTTCTCGAGGATCTCGAAGGCCATGCGCCTGAGCTTCATGGAAGCCTGCGGGCCGGTGAGGATGTATTTTTTCTCCATCTTTGCGGTAGGGCGGCGGATGTCGCGCCGCCCGTCTTCCGTTCACAAAAATAGCCCGCCATGGGATTGCTGCAGCAGGTCGCCTTCACGCTGATGACGGCGGTGTCGACGTGGGTCTTCGCCCGGAGGGCCATGGCCATCCGCCGGAACATCCGGCTGGGGCGGCCGGAGGACCTGTCGGACCGTCCCGGTGAGCGCCTCCGCAACCTGCTGCTGCAGGCCTTCGGGCAGCGAAGGATGTTCCGCAACCCGTTGGCGGCGACGATGCATCTCGTCATCTATGGCGGGTTCGTGATCATCAACATCGAGGTGCTCGAGATCGTACTGGACGGGGTGCTGGGCACGCACCGGCTCTTCGCGCCCCTGCTGGGCGGGGCCTACCCCTGGCTGATCGGCGCCTTCGAGGTGCTGGCGGCGGGCGTGGTGCTGGTATGCATCGGCTTCCTGGCCCGCCGCCACCTGATGGGTGTCCGGCGTTTCCAGGGTTCCGACCTCGACGGCTGGCCGCGGCGCGACGCCGCCATCATCCTGATGGCCGAGATCGTGCTGATGGGGCTCTTCCTGACGATGAACGCGGCCGACACGCTGCTGCAGGCGCGGGGGTACGGTGAATATGCGGCACATCCCACGGGCGACCTGCCGGTGTCGGCATGGCTGCAGCCCTTGCTGTCGGGCCTGTCGGTGCCGGGGCTGGTGGCGGTCGAGCGCGCCTGCTGGTGGCTGCACATCGCCGGCATCCTGGCCTTCCTGAACTATCTCCCCCGCTCCAAGCACCTGCACATCCTCCTGGCCTTCCCCAACGCATGGTACGTCCGGCTGGCGCCGGCCGGCCGCATGCCCAACATGCCCGAAGTGCAACGGGAGGTGGCCTACGCGCTGGACCCCGCCCTGGCGGCGACGGCGCCCGCCTCCGAGGAGGCGCCGCCTCGTTTCGGCGCGCGCGATGTCGCCGACCTCACCTGGAAGAACCTGATGGACGCCTACAGCTGTACCGAGTGCGGCCGATGCACGGCGGCATGCCCCGCGAGCCAGACCGGCAAGCGGCTGTCGCCCCGCCGCATCATGATGGCCACGCGCGACCGGCTGGAGGAGGTGGGGGCCGGCATCGACCGCCACGGCAACCTGACGGACGACGGCCGCAGCCTCCTCCGCGACCACATCTCGGAAGAGGAACTGCACGCCTGCACGACCTGCAACGCCTGCGTGACCGAATGCCCCGTCGGCATCAGCCCGCTCGACATCATCCTGCGGATGCGGCGCTACCTCGTGATGGAGGAGGGGGCCGCGCCACAGGAGTGGACGATGATGTTCGGCAACGTCGAGAACAGCTTCGCCCCCTGGAAGATCGGCAGCGGGGAACGCGAGACATGGGGCAGGGACTGAGGCGCGACAGGCAACCCCTTGACGAAAAAAAGAACTGGCATGGACATCCCCATCATGAGCGATCGACAGGCCCGGGGCGAGGTGCCCGAAGTGCTGTTCTGGGTCGGCTGCGCCGGCAGCTTCGACCCGAGGGCCCGCCGCGTCACCAAGGCGCTGGCGGCCATCCTGGACCATGCCGGCGTGTCCTACGCCGTGCTGGGCCGCGAGGAGATGTGCACCGGCGACCCCGTGCGCCGGGCCGGCAACGAATTCCTCTTCCAGATGATGGCCCACCAGAACATCCGCGTGCTGGACGGCTACGGCGTGAAACGCATCGTGACGGCCTGTCCGCACTGCTTCAACACGCTGCGCAACGAATACCCCGAGCTGGGGGGGCATTACGACGTCGTACACCACGCGGAATTCCTGCAGCGGCTGCTCGACGAGGGCCGCATCCGGCTGCGCGAGGGAGGCCCTTTCCGGGGACGCAAGGTCACCTACCACGACTCCTGCTACCTGGGGCGCGCCAACGGCGTCTACGAGGCGCCCCGCCGGGTGCTGGAGGCGCTGGACGCGTCGCTGGCCGAGATGGGCCGCTGCCGGAGCCGGGGCCTCTGCTGCGGAGCCGGCGGCGCCCAGATGTTCAAGGAGGAAGAGAAGGGAGAGCGCCGCATCAACCGCGAACGGACCGACGAGGCCCTCGCCACCGGGGCCTCCGTCGTCGCAGCGGCCTGCCCCTTCTGCAATACCATGCTGACGGACGGCGTCGCCGCGGCCTCGGGGCCCGAAGCGACCCCCGCGCCGGAAGTGCTCGACATCGCCGAGATGATCGCCGCCTCGCTGGCCGAGGTCAGGCCCTGAACCGGTCCGCCACCGGCGGACATCCAACCGAAACCGCGAACATGAACTGGGAATACAGGAGTCTGCTGCCGGCGGCTTTCGCGCCGGATTCGAAGGTCTGGATCTATCAGGCGAGCCGCCTCTTCACGCTGCCGGAGGCGCTGCACATCGAAAGCGTCCTCGAGGCGTTCACGGAGGGATGGCAGTCGCACGGCGCCCCGGTACGGGGTTTCGCCACGCTCTTCTTCGGCCGCTTCGTCGTGATCCTGGCCGATGAGACGCTGACGGGCGTGAGCGGTTGCAGCACCGACGCCTCGGTACGGGTGGTGAAGGGCATCGAGGCCGAGACGGGGGTGCCGATGTTCGACCGGCGGATGCTGGCCTTCGTGCGCGAGGGCAAGGTCGAACTCCTGCCCATGGGCCAGCTGGCCTATGCCTGGGCGAACGGCTTCATCGGTCCCGAGACGCTGTTCTTCGACAACACGGTGTCGACGAAGCATGCCCTCGAGGAGAGGTGGATGGTGCCGGTGGGCTCGAGCTGGCTGCGGACCCGGCTGGGGCCTTCACCCGCCTCAACCGCCTGAGGCGGCGGGCACCTGCGGAAGGAAACGCCTGGCGGCCGAGAGGGTGCCCGACATGTTGTACCCGATGGTCAGGCGGTAGTTGCGGGTACGGCTGAGGTTGTAGCCCTCGGTGCGGAAGTTGGTCCCTTCGGTGACCGTCCGGTATTCCTGTTGGATGAAGGGGTCGACGGCCTGTGCGGTGACGATGAGTCGGCGTTTGAGGAAGCGGTACTGCGCGCCGAAGACCATGTTGACGGTGCTGCGGACGGTGCCTTGGGGATTGGCATAGCGGTTCAGTCCCACGGAGGCCGTCGTGTTCCAGACCTGCGGGTGGGGTGCGTAGGTGAGGTTGACGCGTCCGAAGATGGAGGCGGCGTTGCGGTAGCGGTTCACCAGGATGTCGCGGGTGCCGTATCGGTTGTAGGTATAGGAGGCGTTGCCGTTCATGCGGAAGCCCCGCGACATGTCGAGGTTCATCCATCCGTTGACCTCGAATTCCTCGCGTCCGCTGATGTTCTGCCAGGTGACATGGGTGCGGCCGTCGTCCTGCAGGGTACGGACGGTGGCGAATATGTCGTCGACGCGGTTGTAGCCAAGGCCGGCGTTGGTCTGGAAGCGGTCGTGGTTGCGGCCGAAGTTGAGGTCGAGGCTGTGGGTGGGCGAGGGCAGCAGGTCGGCGTTGCCGAAGCGGAGGTTGTAGGGGTCGGTGTAGTCGATCGTCGGGTTGAGTTCCCGGATGCCGGGCCGTCGGAGGGTGGCCCGGTAGATGAGGCTGAGGCTGGTCTTGCGGTCCCAGTAGCGGGAGATGTTGGCGAAGGGCAGCCAGTTGCCGTAGTCGTTGCGGACCATCTTGGCATCGCGGATGAGGTCGAAGAGGATGTCGGTGGATTCATAGGTGAGGCCGGAGGTCGCCCAGAAGCGGTCGGCGAGCCGCTGGCGAAGGGAGAGGGTGGTGGCGACGACGTCCTGCCGGAAGCGGAAGACGTTGCTGAGGGCGGGGCGGGGTGTCTTGGCCCCGCCGCCGGCGGGGATGTCGAAGGATTGGAGGTCGACGAGGGTGGCGTTGCGGATGAAGGCGGCCGCGGTGGAGAGGATGGTGCGTTCGGGTTTCAGGGGTCTGTCGTAGGCGAGGCGGAGGGAGAGGTTGCGGCTGTCGGTGGCCTCGTCCTGCTGCTGGGCGGAGTCGCGCCCGGGGAGTGGCTCCCCGAGGCCGTTGTAGAAGCGCTGGCGGAAGTCGCGGAGGCCTTCGGTTCCGGATTGCCCGGCGCTGCCGTTGAAGCGGAGTCTTTCGCCCTGGCGGCGGCCCTTGCGGGTAAAGGCGACGGCGACGTCGGGGTTGACGTTGTGGCCGTCGTTGGCGACGTCGCGGGTGCTGCTGCGGTGCACCTGCCCGTAGCGGTTCTCGTTGCGGTAGCCGATGGTGTTGGCGTTGAGGTAGCGGTGGGCGTTGAACTGCAGGGTGAGGCTGAGGCTGTTGCGGTCGTCGAGGTCCTGGTCGATGTTGAGGCGGGCCTGTGGGCGCCTGGATCGGCTGTCGGAACGGTTGGTGGTGAGCAGCCGGTTGGTGGAGTCGGGGAAGCGGTTGACGCGGGTGGAGCCGCTCTGTCCGAGGATGATGCCGTAACCGGTACCGGCGTTGAACTGCACGGAGAGACCCTTGCGGCGGATGCCGAAGTTCCCGTTGAGGCCTGTCTCGCCGCGGGTGCCGCCGGTGAGGTTGAGTCGGCCGTTCCAGCCGGTGCGGCCCTTCCGCGTGACGATGTTGATCACCCCGCCGGGTTCGTTGGCATACTGTGCGGGCGGGTTGGTCATGACCTCGATCTTCTCGATCATGTTGCCCGGCAGGGATTCGAGGAAGTCCTGCATCTGTCGGGCGTTCATCTCGACGGGCTTGTCATCCACCAGGATGCGGGGCTCGCGGCCGCGGACGGTGACCCTGCCATCGGGGTCCTGCGCCACGAGGGGGATGTTGCGCATCAGCTCGGCGGCGTTGGAGCCGGCGGAGAGGGGCGATTCGGTGGCATTGAAGACGATGTTGCCGTCCTTGGACTCGATCAGGGGCTTCTCGGCATGGATGACGATGGTCTCGAGGCCGGTGGTTCGTATGCCGAGGATGATGTCGGGCAGCAGCCACACGGGCTTTTCCGGACGAAGATGCAGGCTGTCGACGGTGAGGGGGTCATGCCCGGAGAAACTGAACTGCACCTGGTACCATCCGAAGGGGATCCCGTCGATGGCGAATTCGCCCATGGCGTCCGTCAAGGTCATGCGGCGGACGAGGCTGTCGGCATCGGTGCTGCGCGACCGGAGTTCGACCGTCGCACCCGCCAGGGCGGTGTTCCCCGAGGCGGACAGCACGCTTCCCTGCAGCCGTCCCTGGGCAAGGGCCGGCCCGTACCCGACGCCGAAGGACGCCAGGATGAGCAGCAGAATGTTGTTATGACGGCCTCGCATGGGGTTTCGCCGATCGTTCGCTCTTCGGTGAAAGTACCACAAATAGACAGACTTCATCGGGTAGCCTGCCATGGGGCCGGATCCCTGACAGGGCGACACGGGCGGGGATCCGGCCACCCCTGCCCCGGCCCACCCTTGGAGGGTACCCCCACCCTTGGAGGGTATGCCGGTTTCTTGCAAGCGCATCCCGGTCATGGCCGAAAGGGCAAGTACGGTGTTCATGCCGGGGGTGGCTGCATGCGGGTGCGAGGCGCCGGGATGTGTTATGGACCCGGACAAAGATGGCGGGCCTGCTGGAGTGTGCTTGTGTGCATGGGTTTGGATGGACCGGCTTTGAGGATGGCGTTGGCGGTTCCCCTGCGCTTCCGGGACCACGACGTCGGGTCTCGGGCGGGGAAGCCGGGAGGTGCTGGCAACGGTCTCCCGGGGGATCCAGCACAGGAACATGCCATCACCCGGGTTGCCGTGTCACAATGGCATCGTGGGGTTTTTCCGTAATTTTGCCTTTTGGGGCGCAGTCGGCGTTCCGGGTCGAAAACCAATGGAGGAAAACACATGCAAGGCACCCTGACATCGGGTACGGAAGCGGGCATCCGTGACCCTCACCGCTACAACGGCGAGGTGTTGTCGGACGATGCCGCGGCGGTCGGTGGCGTTCGTCCCGGCAAGTTGTTCTACATCGAGAGCTACGGCTGCCAGATGAATTTCAGCGACAGCGAGATCGTGGCCTCCATCCTCCATGCCGAAGGCTACCGCGCCACGCGGGACGCTTCGGAGGCCGACCTCGTGCTGATCAACACCTGCTCCATCCGCGAGAAGGCGGAGCAGACCGTCCGCAACCGGCTGTCGGAGTTCCGCCGGATCAAGAAGGGTCGTCCCTCCCTGACGGTCGGGGTGCTGGGCTGCATGGCGGAGCGGCTCAAGGCGAAGCTCCTCGAGGAGGAGCGGCTGGTGGACCTGGTGGTGGGGCCTGACGCTTACCGCAGCCTGCCGGCGCTCGTCGCAGCGGCCGAGGACGGCCACCGCGGCGTGAACGTGCTCCTCAGCCGGGAGGAGACCTATGCCGACATCTCGCCCGTGCGGCTCGACGACAACGGCGTGACGGCCTTCGTAAGCATCATGCGCGGCTGCAACAACATGTGCTCCTTCTGTGTGGTGCCCTTCACCCGGGGCCGCGAGCGCAGCCGCGATGCAGCGTCCATCGTGGCGGAATGCGCCCAGCTCTTCGACAGCGGATACCGGGAGGTGACCCTGCTGGGCCAGAACGTCGACAGCTACCAATGGGTCGACGAGGCGGGCGGGCGCACCGTGGACTTCGCCGCACTCCTCGCGATGTGCGCCGGGGAGCGCCCGCTGCTTCGGATCCGCTTCAGCACCTCGCACCCCAAGGATATCACCGACGAGGTGCTCCATACGATGGCGGCCCATCCCAACATCTGCCGCTACATCCACCTGCCGCTGCAGAGCGGCTCCACCCGCGTGCTGCAGCTGATGAATCGCAGCTACACCCGCGAGTGGTACCTCGCCAAGGTCCGACGCATCCGCGAGGTCATGCCCGACTGCGGCATCAGCACCGACGTCATCGCCGGCTTCTGCACCGAGACGGAGGCGGACCATGTCGACACGCTCGACGTCATGGAGCGGTCGCGGTTCGACTTCGCCTACATGTTCATGTATTCCGAGCGCCCGGGCACCCTTGCCGCCAAGCGGTATGCCGACGACGTGCCGACGGAGGAGAAGAAGCGCCGGCTCGGCGAGGTCGTCGCCCTCCAGAACCGACTCTCGCTGGAAAGCAACCGGGCCGACCTGGGCCGCGTCTTCACCGTACTCGTGGAGGGCGACTCCAAACGCAGCGACGCCCACTGGATGGGGCGCAACAGCCAGAACAAGGTCATCGTGTTCCCCAAGGAGGCAGGCGACGGCCTGGCCCCGGGGAGCTATGTGGACGTACGCGTGACCGACTGCACCCAGGCGACCCTGCTGGGGGAGCGGGCGGGCTGACCCCAACGACGAAAAACACACCGGATGGACGTACAGGGCATCAAGAACCGGTTCGGCATCATCGGCAACTCGCCGGCGCTGAACTATGCGCTGCAGGTGGCCTCACAGGTGGCCAACACCGACCTCACCGTGCTCATCGTGGGGGAGAGCGGTGTGGGCAAGGAGGTCTTCTCGCAGATCATTCACGCCCTGTCGGCCCGCAAGCACAACCCGTTCATCGCCGTCAACTGCGGCGCGATACCCGAAGGCACCATCGATTCCGAGCTCTTCGGACACGAGAAGGGCTCCTTCACCGGTGCCGTCGACAGCCGCAAGGGATACTTCGAGACCGTCAACGGCGGCACGCTCTTCATGGACGAGATCGGCGAGATGCCGCCGGGCACGCAGGCCCGCCTGCTGCGCGTCCTGGAGGCCGGCGAATTCATCCGCGTGGGCTCCTCCAAGGTGCAGAAGACCGACGTACGCGTCATCGCCGCCACCAACCGCGACCTCCTCGATGCCACCCAGACGGGCAAGTTCCGCGAAGACCTCTACTACCGCCTCAACACGGTGCCCATCCGCGTACCCTCCCTCCGCGAACGCCGCGAAGACATCATCCTCCTCTTCCGCAAGTTCGCCGTCGACTTCGCCGAAAAATACATGACCTCCCCCATCCAGCTCGACGACGAGGCCCGCGACGCCATCACCGCCTACGGATGGCCCGGCAACGTCCGCGAACTCAAGAACATCGCCGAACAGGTCTCCGTGCTCTCACGCGAGAAACTCGTCAGGGGCGCCGACATCAGACGGTTCCTGCCCGAACGAAGGGACAACCGGCTGCCCGCCCTGCCCGCCCGACAACCGCAGGAGTCGGGCGACTACATGAACGAACGCGACATCCTCTACAAGCTCTTCTTCGACATGAAGAAGGATGTCACCGAGTTGAAGAAGATGTTCGTCGAGATCGTCAAGAACCCCGGCGCGGCAGGCAGTGTCATGGCCGGCGACAGCCTGCTGCACGAGATGAATGGCGGATCCGTCGAGGTGGAGCCCGCCGTCCTCAAGCCCTCCATCCCCGCGACGGTGCATCCGATGCTGCTCCCGCAGGGCATGGTGCAGGACCATGTCGAGGTGGAAGAGTCGCTCAACCTCATCGACATGGAGAAGGAACTCATCGAGAAGGCCCTGCGCAAGCACAAGGGCAAGCGCAAGGATGCCGCCTCCGACCTCGGCATCAGCGAACGCACCCTCTACCGGAAACTCAAAGACTACGACCTTGACCACTAGCAGCCGCACCCTCCGCGCCCTGGCGGCGGCCGCCTGCCTGATGCTCTTCAGCGGCGCGACCTGCCGCTTCTCCATGCGCGACGTGTCCATCCCCCCGGAGGTCAAGACCGTCCGCGTGGCCTACATCGACAACCGCGCCCGTTACATCAACCCCCTGCTGAGCCCGCGCCTGACGGAGAAGCTCCGCCAGAAGATCGTCAACCAGACACGGCTGTCGCAGACCAACGGCGAGGCCCACTACGAGATCTCCGGCACGGTGAGCGATTACTCGGTGAGCACCTCGGGCATCTCGGACCGGCAGTCGTCCATGAACAACCTGAACGTCACCGTCAGCATCGTCTTCCGCAACCGCCTCGATGAAAAAAAGAACTTCGAGACCGCGATTACCCGTAACTTCCCCTTCTCGTCGGGCATGAGCCTCCAGCAGGCCGAAGCCCAGCTCAACGACCAGATGGTGAGCAACCTGGTGGACGAGATCTTCAACCGGATCTTCTCCAACTGGTAGGTGCACCCGAATCCATATCCACCCACCCGATGCAGAACCCCCTCATCCACATCGTCAGGTCGGTCTTCGGCAAGCCCCGCCTCGGGGACGTGCCGCGGGAGGCATTACACCTCCTCACAGAACGGCATCCCTACTCCGCCCCCCTCCACCTCCTCTACGCAAAACGGCTGCTGGAGCAGGTGGACACCCGCTATCCCGATGCCGTGAGCCTGGCGGCGCTGCACTTCTCCAACCCCCACTGGCTGCAGCAGCAGCTGCGGTCCGCCGACGGGGCTGCGGAACCGGAGGAAGAGACGGCCGAGGCCGACGCAGGGGCCGAGGATGGAGCGGCGCCGGCAGAGCCGGCTGACAGCTCACCCGATGGCGTCACGGAAGACCTGCCCGGTGATGTTGAAGACCACGGCATCGAGACCGACCCGCCGGTGACGACCGCCATCGATATCGGAGCCGAAACCCGCCCGGAGGATGGCAGAGATGCCACAGCGGACGGGGAGGCGACTGACGCCGACATGTCCGTCGATGCGACAGTCGAGGTGCTGGAAACAAGCGAGGCCGACCCCGAGCCGGTCGCCGTATCCGAGAGCCTGACCATCCCGACGGCAACCATCGACGACAGTCCTTCGCTGGCGTTGACAGGGGAGATGGGGGGCATGGACCATCCGCCGTCCCGGGAAGCGGATGACGTACATGTGCATGCCCAGAGCGAACTGATCCATGTCTCGATGCCGGAAGACCTCGAGGTGGATACCCCGGGACCGTCCGATGGGGATGCCGCGATGCCGTCGGTAGCAGCATCGGCTTCCATCGACCCGGAGGCGACAGCCGAGGTGGCGGCAGGCGCGCCCCTGGCGGGTGAGGACCCCGCTGTGGGGGAAGACACCTTCGAACTTCCGGTGGAGCCCCTGCATCTGACCGACTATTTCGCCTCCCAGGGCATCGACGTGGGGAGCGAGCTGGAATTCCCCGTCGACCCGGCGCCGCGCCGGAGTTTCTCGGGCTGGCTGCGGACGATGAAGCGGCTGCAGCCGGATCGTGACGCCGCGATGCTGAACGAACAGGAGGAGGCGGCCATCCGGTCGGAGGCCGAGGCCTCGAACCTCGACGAGGACGTGATCACCGAAGCCATGGCCGAAGTATATGCCCGCCAGGGGCTGGTCCGGAAGGCCATCGCGGTCTACGAGAAATTAGGTTTGCTCGATCCTGACCGATCGGCTACTTTTGCAGACAGAATTTCACAACTGAAAGGTCAACTGCCATGAGCCTCCTGTTCCTGATCCTCATGATCCTCGCCTGCCTGCTGCTGGCCCTTGTCGTGCTTGTCCAGAACCCGAAGGGCGGTGGGCTGTCCGGCAACATCGCCGGTTTCAGCAACCAGTTCATGGGGGTCAAGCAGACGACCGACGTGTTGGAGAAGGGCACCTGGGTGATGGCCGCCGTGGTGGCCCTCCTCTGCCTGTTCTCGCCGCTGCTGGTACGTGACGGCGACACGGCCGACGACAAGCTCATCAAGAGCATCAACCCCAACACGACCAACAGCGCGCCCGCTCCGGCCCCCCCGCCGATGGCGCCGCTGCCATCCCCGGCCAAGTGATGCCTGTGATGGACGGGGCATCCCGTCCGCCCGCCTCACCCCTTCCCGCATCCGGAACAACCGCTGTCAACATCGACAGCGAAACTTGTATCTTCAGCGATATCTGCCTGCCCCCAAAGGGCTGGGGGCGTCCCTGTACATGCGACAATAGATGTCCAAAGGGCTGAAACACCGGATGGCGTGGGGGTTGGTCCTCACCCTGCTGTCGGCTGTCGTGCTGCTGGCCGTACAATGCTTCCGGCCCGCCACGGCGTTCGACGAAGGGCACCGACGACTGCGCCTGACGGCCGACAGCGTCTCGCCGGCCGGCGTGGCGTCGGCCTTGCGGCAGCAGGGGGTGCTCGCCAGGACGTCGTTGCTGCAATGGGGGCTGCGGATGGGACTGGCCGGCGGACGTGTGAGGCCGGGCACCTATCGGGTACGGGCGGGCATGAGCCAGTACGCGGTGTTGCGCCTCCTGGCACGGGGCCGGCAGGAGACCGTTCGGTACACCATCACCAAGTATCGTACGGCAGAAGACCTTTCGGCGCATGTGGGAAGGGTCTTCGGCTGCGACTCGGCGGAGATGATGCGTTTTCTCCGGTCGCCCGACTCCCTCGCCGGACTCGGGCTGGACACGCACCGGGTGATGACGATCGTGATACCCAACACCTACGAGCTGTACTGGGGCAGTTCGGCGGGCGGCATCCTCCGCCGGCTGCAACAGGAGAGCCGACGCTTCTGGACGGAGGAGCGGCTCCAGGCGGCGGAGCGGCTGGGCCTCACCCCGGAGCAGGCCTACGTGATGGCCTCCATCATCGAGGAGGAGACGAACCTCGATGCCGACAAGCCCCTCATCGCCAGCGTGTACCTGAACCGCATGCGGAGGGGCATGACGCTGTCGGCAGACCCCACCGTCAAGTTCGCCCTGCGCGATTTCGGGTTGAAGCGCATCCGGTTCGGACATATCGACCGGGCGGGGGATTCCCCGTACAACACCTACCGCCGTCCCGGGCTGCCGCCGGGCCCCATCTGCACGCCTTCCATCGCCACCCTGGAGGCGGTACTGCGGGCGGCACCCACCGACCACCTCTTCTTCTGCGCGTACCCCGACCTCTCGGGCCGGCACGCCTTTGCGTCGACCGAGGCGCAGCATTTCCGCAACGCCCGCCGCTACCAGGCCTTCCTCGACAGCCTCTACGCGAAATAGCGTAGATTGCCTGCGGCATGATGAGACTGGCCGCCGCGATCCTGCGTTCCCGCCCCGTGAGGGGGGCCGTGAGTCGTTCCCGCCGGCTCGTGCTGCCCGGCTTCGAAGGGGTCCCGCTGTACGACGTCGTGGCCTTCTTCGTCCGCCAGATGCGGCAGGTCGGCCTCAACGAGCGTGCCGCCGCGATATCCTTCGACTTCCTCATGGCCGTGCCGCCCTTCTTCATCGTGGCACTCAAGCTGCTCTCCCACCTGCCCGGCTCGCGGCGTCTGTACGGCCAGGCATTGGTACTGGTGCGGCAGATCACGCCCGACCGGGCGACGTACCGGCTGATCAAGTCGGTGATGGACGACTTCTTCTCGGCCGGTGGCAGCCTCCTGTCGTTCAGCATCGTCCTGGCGCTCTACTTCGCGTCGAGTGCCATGTCGACGGTCATGCGCACCTTCAACAAGTCGATGCTGCACATCGAGCGCGACCGGCGCGGCTTCCTGCAACTGCGCTGGGTGGCGGTGAAGCTGACGGTGTACATCATCATCCTCATCCTGGCCACCACCTTCGTGATGGTGACGCAAGGTCAGCTGATGGATGCGCTCACCGGCTGGCTGGGGATGCGCGAAGCCTCGCTGCAGTGGCTGGCGCAGGGGTTGCGCCTCCTCTTCACCTTCGGCCTCGTCTGCCTGTCCATCGGGCTCATCTACCGGCATGCCCCTTCGGTGGGCCGCGAATGGCGGTTCTTCTCGCCGGGGGTGCTGCTGGCCTCGGCGCTGATCATCGGCTTCTCGATGGTCTTCTCCGTATGGGTGAACGACCTTTCGTCGTACAACCGCATCTATGGCCCCATCGGGAGCATCCTGGTGCTGATGCTGCTGGTGTATGCGAACTCGATGGTCCTGCTGATCGGCTTCGAGCTGAACGTGAGCATCGACGCGCGGAAGCGGGCCGCCCGTCGGCATGGGGCACACCATCGCTGACCGCGCCGTCCGCCACTTCCGTATCTTCGCCGAAACGCCCTACGGATGCCGTACGCCCCACGTCCCTACCTGCTCGCCGAGACCAACTGGAAGGCGGTGCGCGAGACCCGCTTCACGACCGCCGTGCTCCCCTGGGGGGCCACCGAGGCCCACAACCATCACCTGCCCTATGGGACGGACAACTACCAGGCCGAGCACGTGGCCGAGCGGGCGGCGGCGAAGGCCTGGGACATGGGAGCCCGGCTGCTGGTGCTCCCCGGCATCCCCTACGGTGTCAACACGGGCCAGCTGGACGTCGACTTCTGCATGAACCTCATGCCGAGCACGCAGCTGGCCATCCTGAAGGACGTCTGCGACGTGCTGGTGCGTCACGGCGTCACCCGCCTCGTCATCTTCAACGGCCATGGCGCCAACAACTTCCAGCCGCTCATCCGCGAGCTGGCGGGGCTCTGGCCCGAGCTCTTCGTCTGCTCCCTCAACTGGTTCCAGGCGGGCGACCGTAAGTCGGTCTTCGAGGAGCCCGGCGACCATGCCGACGAGCTCGAGACGAGCGTCATGCTGCGTATCGCCCCGCAGCTCGTGCGGCCCCTTGCCGAGGCGGGCGACGGCGCCACCCTGCGCTTCGGTGCCGAGGGGTTCCGCAAGGGATGGGCCTGGGCCCAGCGCCCGTGGACCCGCATCACGAAGGATACCGGCGCGGGAAACCCCTACAAGGCCACCGTCGAGAAGGGCAGGACCTACCTGGACCAGGCCGTCGACGCCATCGCCGGCTTCCTCCACGAGGTGTCCACCCGGTCGGTGGACGAGATGCTGACGCATTGAAGGCTTCACGGTCAACGGCACGATAACGGTATGGCAAGGCAGATGATGAAGTCGATCTGGATCGCGGTGCTATGTGGCGCCTGGAGTCTCACCGCCCGTCCGCAGGCGGGTACGGGAAGGATAGCGGCAAAGGTGGCCGACACGTCGGGGGCGGCGGTCCCCGGGGCCACCCTCCGGCTGCTGAACACGGGCATCGAGTCGTCTGGCCGGTCGGGCGGCGACCATGTGCTTGACGGGATCCCCGCCGGGGCGCATGTCCTGGAGGTGGCGGCTGACGGATACGCCACGGTGTTGGTGGACCTGAGGGTGACGGCCGGCGGTACGACGAGGCTCGACATCCTGTTGAAACGCCCCTGGCAGACGCTGGGCGAGGTCAGCGTCAGTGCCGACAGGCGGGAGACACGCGAGGCCGTCACCCCCGCATCCATCACCACCTTCGGCACGCGCGACATCCGGGGGTTCCGGCTCTGGGACCTGAAGGAGATCTCCGCGTTGGTGCCCGGCCTCTACAGCGCCGACCCCGGCGACGGAAGGAACGTGACGACCATCCGCGGCATCGGCACCACATCCTACGATCCCGCCGTGGTGACGTATATCGACGGCGTGAGCCAGTTCAACCTCGACACGTACATCCCGCAACTGATCGACGTGGAGCGCATCGAGGTGCTACGGGGTCCGCAGGGCACGCTCTTCGGTCGCAATGCCATGGGTGGCGTCATCCAGGTGACCACGCGCCGTCCCGGCAACCGGACGCGCGTCGGCCTCGAGACCAGCCACGGCAACTTCGGCCTGCAACGGACCACCGCCACGCTGCGGACACCCGTCGTCAAGGACCGCCTCTGGTTCGGCCTGGCGCTGCAGCAGCAGAGCCGACTGGGCTACCATCGCAACCGCTTCACCGGGGAGGATTTCGACGGCATGGCACAGCGGACGCTCAACATGGACCTGCGCTATGCCTCGGGCGGGGCATGGTCGGCCCGGTTGAACCTGAAGGGGCACCGCACCGAGAACGAAGGCGCCTTCCCCCTCAGCCCCGTCGACGACGCCGCCGACCGCCCCTACGAGCTCGACCAGAACGCGACCGCCACGATGCTCGACCGCGGCTCGAACGCCTCCTTCTCGGTCGCGCGCGCCGGGGCCAGGGTGCGGCTCGACCTGCAGACGGCCTGGCAGTCGAACCACCGCATTTACGACGGACCGCTGGACGGCGACTTCTCGCGGGCCGACATCGTCAGCATCTTCAACGACTACGGCGACCGTTTCAACCGCGTCGGTGTGTGGACCCAGGAGCTGCGCCTTTCTTCGGCCCCTTCGGCCGGCGGCAGGCTGCAGTGGGTGTCGGGGCTGTTCCTCTTCGCACAGGACAACCCGGTACGGCAGGCGACCGTCTTCGGCAGGGACGCCGGCCTCTTCGGCATTCCCGACAAGGAGTTCTCGCTCGTCAGCCAGAACCTGGGCAGGGGTAGCGGTGCGGCCCTCTTCGGGCAGGGCACCTACCTGCTGACGGACCGGCTGTCGCTGGTGGCGGGGCTGCGTGTCGACCGGGAGCGGCGTCGGCTGGACGTGCGTGGCGAGTACGAGAAGGGGGCTTCGGTCCGCTTCGTCACGCGGCCTGACACGTCGGGCACCGGCACCTACGGGGCCTTGTCCCCGAAGCTGGGCCTGCAGTGGGCGCTGCCCGGGGGACAATTCGCATATGCCGGCTACAGTCGCGGCTTCCGGGCCGGCGGCCTCACCACGCTGGGGTCGGACCCGGGGCAGCCGCCACTGGTATCGTACGACCCGGAGTACAGCGACAATCTCGAGATAGGGCTCAAGGGCGGTGCCGGCGAGGGGCGCCTCTCGTACCGCTTTGCCGCCTTCCATACCGTCGTGCGCGACGTTCAGGTGCCTACGCTGCTGCTGCCCGACGCCGTCACGGTGACGCGCAACGCGGGCCGGATGCGCAGCTACGGGGCCGAGGGGGAGGCCGAGGCCCGGCTGCCCGGCGGGTTCTCGCTGACGGCCAGGGTGGGCCTCACGGAGGCGCGGTACACGCGCCTGGCGGTGCCCGTCAACGGCCGTGAACAGGACCTCTCGGGCAACCGCCAGGTATTCACCCCGTCGCATACCGCCCTCGTGGTGGCGGAGTATGTCAGGCCGCTGGGGAAGCGGCAACGTTGGAACGTCGAAGCGCGGGTGGAGGGCACGTCCACCGGCCGGCAGTATTTCGACCTCTCGAACAACATCGGCCAGCCGGCCTATGGCCTCGTCAACGCCCGGGCCGGCATCGCCGGACGGCGCTGGGGGCTGCACCTCTGGGCCCGGAACCTGACGGGAGATACCCATATCGCCTACGCCTACGACTTCGGCGTCGTGCACCTGGGGGCGCCCCGCACCTGGGGTGTCACGATCTCCCGGGGGGGCTGACGGCCGTCGGTGCAGGCCCCGGCCGCCTGCGTTCGTATCGGGAAAAGGGATATTTTTAACGCCCCCACAAGCCCATCCCCTGCCACCCTTTCTCCGGATATGGCTGTCCTGCCCCTTGTTCCTGCTCGCCGGTCACGCCGCCGGCCAGGCGGACGCCACCCTCTACAACGAGACCAACGGTCTGCCGCGCGCTTCGATACAGGACATCCACCGAGATGCGAGGGGCATCTTCTGGCTGGGGACCGAACGGGGACTCATCCGTTTCGACGGCCGCAACTTCATCGAGGTGCCGCCCGACGACCCCGCCTACCGGCAGCAGGAGGTGTCCCGGATGCGGCTCCAGGGCGACAGCCTCTACCTGGTGTACCGGGATTCGGGCTGCATGGTGCTCGACCTCGCCAGCCTCCGCTTCCGGCTCCTGCTGCGGGAGACCGTGGACGACATCCTGGTGCTGCCCGATGGCGACGCCGTGGCCAGCCTCCGCAGCGGCGGGCTGATGCGGCGGCGGCAGGGGGTCTGGCGGAGGGTCCGCTACGACGCGCGCCCGTTGAACCTGCTGGCCCTCCACCGGGGCCGGCTCTTCGCCAGCATGCCTGCGCGGGGACTCTACCGGATCGACCCGTCGAGCCTGCTGCCGCTGCAGGACTACGGGCTCAAGCCGGATGGCTTCATGGACGGTTTCAATGCCACCCCGGATCGGCTCTTCCACCTGTCGAACGGCGTACTCAGGGTCTTCGACACGGGCTACCGCCGCCTGACCACCGATCCGCTGCCGTTCCTCAAAGGCGCCAACATCACCCAGTTCGCGGCCATCGGCGACGGCCTCGCCTATCTGATCCTGAGCAACAAGCGTCTCTTCGAACACCGCGAGGGGCGGCTGCGGGAGATACCCCTGACGGGGCCCGACAACCTGGAGCTGAAGAAGCTTTGGACAGAGGACAGCAGCCACCTCCTGATCGGCACCAACCAGGGGTTGATGCACGTCCGCATGGGGGCGAGTCCCATCACCCGCATGCCGGAACTGCCGGTGGACACGAACGGCACCATCCGTGTCCGCCGGCGCATCCTGGAGGATGCCGACGGCCGGCTGATCCTGCTGGGGAGCCCCCTCCCCTATACCTTCCGGTCGAAGGAGGGGTTCCGTCCGCAGCAGATGCCCCGCCTCGACATGTACGACGCGGTGCGGGTGGGCGATGCCATGTATGTCACCACGGAGGGTGGCGGGCTGATCGAGCTGGACGTCCGGCGTTGGCGGTACCGGTCCATCGCGGTCCCGCCCATCGATTCCGTGGAGTTCTACATCAGCATTCTCTACGACAGTGCGGGTGCCTTCCTGCTGGTGGGAGGCCGCGACGGGCTGATCCGCTACGACCCGGCGACGGGGTCGGCCCTGCGGGTGGCCATCCCGCCCGGCCTGGGTCCGGTGACCTGCCTGCGGAAGGACGGGGTGACGGGCCGGTACTGGCTGGGGGCGGAGAACGGCCTCTGCTGCCTGGCGCCGGGACCCGGCCGGGTGCTGTTCCTCGCCCGGTCGGGCCGGGACCTGCGGGCGAAGCAGGTGGGTGAGCTGATGGTGCGCCGGGGGACCCGGGAGCTGTGGGTGGGCCATGAGCGAGGTGTTGACATCGTGGACATGGATTCGATGCGCTTCCGGTCCCGCCTCCACGAGGGGCTTTTCCGCAACCCCAGGGTCGTCTCGATGCTGGAGGACGGCGAGGGCCGGGTGTGGATGGGCACCTATTCGGGCATCGTGGGCTACGACCCGTTGCAGGGCGGCTTCTGCCGGCTGAACCGGGAGAACGGGCTGCTGAACATCGAGTTCAACTACAAGTCGGCCCTGCGGCTCGCCAACGGAAGCCTCATCTTCGGCGGCCTCAACGGCTATGACCGGGTGGACCCCGCGCGCATCCGGTTCTCGAACAGCGAGTCGGCGGGCATGGTGACGGGTGTGCATCGTTTCTCGACGTCCGACACGGCCTTCGAGTCGCTCCCCGGGCGCGCCGATGCGCTGGGCTTCGACATCCGGGCGGAGTTCCTCCGGGTCTACCTCTCGTCCGCCAACACGCTGCAGGCGCGTCGGCACAGTTATGAATACGACCTGGACGGCAAGGGGCAGTGGATCGGGGTGGGCGACCCCTCGTACATCAACCTGCTGATGCTGGACCCGGGCCTGCACACGCTCGATGTGCGGGGTTTCGACGAGTACGGGAGGGTGCTCGGCTTCGGGCGGCTGCTCATCCGGGCACGGGAGCCCTTCTTGCGGTCGCGTTTCTTCCAGGTGCTGCTGAGCCTGACGGCCATCTTCTTCCTGGCGATGTTCGTGGTCGTCCAGCTCCGGTCGCGGCGCAAGGAGAAGGCCATCAAGGAGCGCATCTCGATGGACCTCCACGACGAGGTGGGGACGACCCTCACGAGGGCCCTCTACGTGGCCCGGCTGGACGGCGAGGGGGTGCGCGACGCCCGGCTGGTGCATTACCTGAACGAGTCGCTCTTCAGCCTCCGCGCCTACATCAACACGATGAACACCCCGTCCTTCGCCTTCCACTCGCTGGTGGACGAGGTCAAGGAGATGGTGCATACGCTGATGAGCCCGTCGCCCGCACATGCCGAGGTCCGGCATCTGACGGACGGCGACTACCTCGTCCGGGGCGAGGTGTACCGGGACATCCGGCTCTGCCTCTACGAGATCATCAACAACATGCTGAAGCATTCGGGGGGTGACCGGCTGCGCATCGTCCTGCTGGCCCGCCGCGGCCTCCTGACGCTGTATGCGGCCGACAACGGAACGCTGCGTTCGACCGAGGGCATGGGTGAGCGCGGCAACGGGGTCCGCAACCTGCGCAAGCGCGTGACGAAGCATGGAGGGGAGTTGCGGCTCTCCGTGGGCCGGTCGGGCAGCGGGCTGGTGGTGCGCATGCGGTTCCCCCTGCGATCAAAACGATAACCGGATCAGATATGGACGACAAGAGACACGAGGTGGTGGTGCTGGAGGACGACATGATCCTCGCGGAGGCGATACGGGAGCGTGTGAACCGCATCGGAGGCTTCCGCTGTGCGCATGTCTTCGGCAACGCGCTGGACTTCCTCGGCAGCGGCGTGCGGGCCGATGTGGTGCTGCTGGACATCGTGATGCCGGGGATGAACGGCCTCGATGCGATCGAGCCCATCCTGGCCGACCAGCCCGAGGCGGCGGTCGTGATGAACACGATACGCGACGATTCGGAGACGATCTTCGCCGCGTTGAAGCGGGGGGCCCTGGGGTATGTCGACAAGCAGAGTTTCGATGTCCGGCTCGAGGAGGTGCTGCGCATCGTCACGGGCGGGGGCGCCTACATGACGCCCAAGATCGCGCGGAACATCATCGACAGCTTCCAGCAGTCGCACCACGACTTCGAGAGCCTGTCGCAGCGGGAGCGCGACGTGACGCATGCGATCCTCGACGGGCTGTCGTACAAGATGATCGCCGACAAGCTCGACATCACGGTGGACATCGTCCGGGCGAACATCAAGTGCATCTACCGGAAGCTCAACATCAACAGCAAGGGCGAGCTGTTCCGGCTGGCCAAGGGCCGGCATCTGATCTGAGGGCCGGAGGCGAAAACACAACGAAAGGCGTATGAAGAAGACAGGCGTGTTGGGGGTGCTGCTGCTGGCGGCGGTGGCCCTGGCGGGGCAGGATGCGGTATTGCGGGTGAACCTCGTCGGCTATCCGTTGAAGGGGCCGAAGCGGGCCCTGCTGCTCTCGAAGGGTCCGCAGCGCGGGCGTCTTTGGCTGGTGCCGGAGGGGGGCGGCGGGCGGCGGGCGTTGCGGCCCGTGCTGTCCGGCCGGGCACCCTGGCCGCCGTTCACGCATGTCTACGAGCTGGACATGGACGGGCTGGCGGGCGAGGGGCGCTACCGCATCGAAGGCGAGGTGGCCGGCCTCAGGTCGCCGGCTTTCCTAGTCGGACGCTACGGCGCGCTGCAGGACGACGTGGTGGGATTCATGCAGTCGCAGCGCTGCGGCTACAACCCGTTCATCGACCGTGTCTGCCATCCGTTCGACGGGCGGTCCTTCTACGGCAGCCTGCCCGACTCGTCGTATGTCGACGCCCGCGGCGGCTGGCACGATGCCGGCGACCAGCTGAAATACCTGATCACGGGCAGCAATGCCACGGCGCGCATGCTGATGGCCTGGGAGGCCTACGGCGCCGCCTTCGGCGACCGGGTGGATGCCTGGGGTCGGCAGGGCGGCAACGGCCGGTCCGACATCCTCGACGAGGCCCGGTGGGGGCTCGACTGGATCCACCGGCTGCATCCCGCGCCCGGCCAGCTCATCCACCAGGTGGCCGACGACCGCGACCATCTCGGCTTCAAGATGCCCGACAACGACCCTTCCGACTATGGCTGGGGGCCCAACAGCTACCGCGCAGCGTATTTCGCGACGGGGCGACCGCAGGGTACCGGCCGTTACCTCAGCGAGGCCACGGGCGTCGCCAACGTGGCGGGCCGGTCGGCCGCCGCCATGGCCATGGGCCATCGTGTCTGGAAGCGGCTCGGCGACGAGCCCTTCGCCGCCCAGTGCCTGCACGACGCCATCAGCCTCTACCGCATGGGCCGGGAAAAGGAGGGCTTCCAGCAGGGCAACAGCTACGGGGCGCCCTACCGCTACAACGAGCGCACCTGGGCCGACGACATGGAGTGGGCCGCGGCAGAACTCTACAAGGCCACCGGAAGGAGGGAATACCTCGACGATGCCATCCGCTATGCCGACATGGTCGGTACCGACTCCTGGATGGAGCGCGACAGCGTGGCCCATTACGAAATGTACCCCTACGTCAACATCGGCCACCACGCCCTCTGGCAGGTGGCCGACACGGCCGTCAGGCGGCGGCTGGAAGGCTACTACCGCCACAACCTCGAACGGATACGGGAGAAGGCGCTGCGCAACGACTACGGCGTGGGACACCTCTTCGTCTGGTGCTCCAACAACTTCGCCGCCGCCGTCGCCACCCAGGCCCTGCTATACGAACAGATGACGGGCGACAGGCGCTACCGCGACCTGCTGCAGGACCATGTCAACTGGCTGCTGGGGCTCAACCCCTGGGGCACCAGCATGATCACCGGCATCCCGGAGGACGGCGACCATCCCGTGGACGTGCACATGCCCTTCTGGCGACTCCTCGGCAAGGTGGTCAGGGGAAGCCTCGTCGACGGCCCCCTTGCCGCCTCCATCCACGACCGCATGCTGCAGATCCGACTCAGCGAGCCCGACGAGTACGCGCACCTGCAGCCGGGACATGTGACCTACTGGGACGACTGGGCCGACTATTCCACCAACGAACCCACGATGGACGGGTCGGCCGACCTCTTCCTCCTCCTCGCTCACCTCTACAGCGGCGACTGAGGACGACGGCAGGCAAGAGGGGACATGCGAAGCCCCCTGGGTGTCAGGGGGCTTTGGTGATTCGGCTGGGACTCGAACCCAGGACCCATACATTAAAAGTGTATTGCTCTACCAACTGAGCTACCGAATCGAAACACCCCGGGGTGTTTCCGTTGCGGGTGGCAAAGATAGGTGGCGGCCGCCTTCGAAACAAAAAATTCTGCTACCCGCCGCAGGTGCCGGCGATCTCCCCGGGCGTCAGGTATGTGCCGATGGCTTACATTTGGCGCCCGTCGGCAGCAGCCCCGGAAAGACCTATGAGCATCCTGACCCTTACATCCGATTTCGGTCCGCAGGACTTCCTGGCAGGGGCCGTCAAGGGCATGGTGCTGCGTGCCGACGAGTCCTTCCGCCCCGTTGACATCACCCATTCGGTGACGCCCTTCAACTACCCGCAAGCGGCCTATGTGTGCCGGAACGCCTTCCCCCACTTTCCAGCGGGCACCTTCCACATGGTCCTGGTGAACCTCTTCGATGCGAGGCTCCCCCACCTGCTGCTGGCGCGGCGGGGTGATGCGCATATCGCCATCGCCGACAACGGGCTCCTCGGGATGATCCTGCCGGAAGGGCCCGACGAGGTGGCGGCCCTGGCGATCGACCCCGCCCGGCGGGGGGAGGTCCTTCACCTGGTCGACGTCATGCTGCAGGGCATATTGGGCCTGCGGCGGGGACGGGCCCTTGGCGCGGTGGGGGACCCGGGCGTGGAGATCCGCGTCAAGACGCCCGTCAGGCCGCAGTCGGGCTTCGACTGGATGGAGGGGCACATCATCCACATCGACGCGTTCGAGAACGTGGTGCTCGACATCACGCGGGAGGCCTTCGAGGCGCAGCGACGGGGGAGGGACTTCCGCATCACCGTCATGCGGAACGAGTCGATCGACCGCATCAGCCAGAGCTATGCCGACGTTCCCGAGGGCGAGAAGCTGGCCCGTTTCAACGCGGCGGGTTATCTCGAGATCGCCCTGAACAAGGGCAATGCGGCGGGTCTGCTGGGGCTGCAGCAGGTGAACGCCGGCACCCGCCGGGCCGAGGTCAGGGCCCTGCAGACGACGCAGTTCTACCGCGTGGTCCGCATCAACTTCGCCTGAGGCCCGCAACCCGGGTGGAGGGGGGCGCCCCACCCGGGCATTGGCCAAAATTCTTTACTTTGCCGTTCAAACACATCTCCCACCCATGTCATTCCGCACCATCAACAACATCACCGGCTGGATCGTCGGCCTGACCGCCTGCGCCGTGTACATCATGACCTCGGAGGCGGGCGGCTCCCTGTGGGATTGCGGCGAATTCGTGAGCTCCTGCTTCAAGTTGCAGATCCCGCACCCGCCCGGCGCCCCGCTGTTCGTGCTGATGGGACGCGTCTTCATCGTGGCCTTCGGCGACGACCCCACGACGGCCGCCAAGGCCGTCAACGTGATGAGCGCCCTCGCCAGCGGCTTCACCATCCTCTTCCTCTTCTGGACCATCACCCACTTCGCCCGCAAGATCGTCGGAAAGCGGGAGGAGGACCTGACCGCGTCGGAGACCTTCGCCATCCTCTCGGCCGCCGTCGTCGGCGGCCTCGCCTACACCTTCAGCGACTCCTTCTGGTATTCCGCCGTCGAGGGCGAGGTCTATGCCCTGTCATCCCTCTTCACCGCCGTCGTCTTCTGGATGATGCTCAAG
>Ga0172373_10002878_pt1 | contig 25884 bp, 22 predicted proteins | sample Lak10m_2_FD_114546 | JGI IMG/M metagenome (GOLD analysis project Ga0172373, IMG submission 114546) | Freshwater microbial communities from Kabuno Bay, South-Kivu, Congo - kab_092012_10m | ecosystem: Environmental > Aquatic > Freshwater > Lake | place: Democratic Republic of the Congo...
CATGACCGCTTCGAGGTTGCGAAGCGCCTCACGCGCGCCATGCCACTGCGTGGCCAGCATCACCATCTGCGAGATGGGCTGAAGAATTCGCCCGCCCAGAATCGAGCAGGCTATGAGCCCCCCCACCGACAGAAGCCCCAGCTCAATCTGGAACACCCCCACCACGATCACTGCGACGAACGCAAGCGATGAGAGCGCGTGCATCAGTGTGGTCACCCGGTTGACGATGCTGCGTACGGCGAGCCCATCGGCCGACAGCGTTTCAGTGAGGTCGGCCCAACGCGAGGAAAAGCGCCACTCGGCGCCTGCGGCCTTGATGGACTCCGCGCCCTGAATCGTCTCGATCAACAGACCGTTTTTCTGCTGGAGCCCGATCACCTGGCGCTCGACCAGCCTGCGCATCCGTCGCTGACCGAGCCAGCCCGCCACCAGCGCAATCGGAAAGAGCAGCGCGTACACCCAGCCCACCGCACCACCAATCAGGGCGATGACCGCGATGAACGCCACGACAAAGGGCAGATCGACGAAGACGAAAAGAATGGACGCGGTAAAGAAGGAGCGGACCGCCTCGAAGCCGGTCAATCGCGCAGCGAGCGTCCCAAGGCTGCGGGGCCGGCTATCCATGCGCAGCGCGAGCAGATGGTCGTAAAGCAGCTGCGACAAATCCTCGTCAATGTCCCTCGCAACGCGGTCGAGCGCCTGCGCGCGGGCGAGCCGCAGAACGGCGTCGAACACCAGCACCACCGTGACCCCGATCGTGAGCGCCCAAAGCGTGGACCAGGCGAAGGTTGGCACCACCCGGTCATAGACCTGCATGGCAAAAAGCGACGTGATCACAGCGAATGCATTGACCAGTACCGAAGCGAGCCCCACTTCGAACAGCACCCGCTTGCGCTGCCCGAGCGCGCGAAGCACAAGCGACAAGGGCCCTGCCTCCACGCCTGGTTCTGCGTCTTTGGCAGCACCCAGCCAGCAGGCAGGTGCCTGCGCACAACCCGCACGGTCAACCTCGCTGATGCTGCCGTCGGGGCCTTCAAGCCCCAGGCGCTCGCCGCGAAGCGAGCGCGCAATTCGCCACTGGCCGTCGTGCAGCACCAGCGCCGGACAATGACGGGCAAGGAGAGACTTCACCTGAACCACAGCGATTTCCGCGCCCGGGTCAAAGGGATGAATCCAGCGCCTGAGCGCCTCCCCGAGCGCGCGCGCCCGATCACGGTCGCTGGCATCCCGAGGCGCTTGCCTGAAAGCTTCCTGCCAGGCCTGACTCGCCGCACCTGGCGCGATGGCGATGCCCTGGAGGCTCGCCAGTCGACGCAGAAGCGACGCATCAGGCGCGGGCCAGGCCATGTGACCCTGCGCGTTCATGGCCGGGTTGCCCAGGCATCCAGCTGGCCGATACCGGCGTGGATGCGAATGGAGGACTCGAGCAATCCGGCGTCGATCTGCGCGCTAGCCAGCCTCGCATCAAACAGTTCGCGCTCGGCATTGAGCACATCCAGCCAGCTGCGACGCCCGGCATCGAACTGGCGCATGAAAGACTCGACCGTATCGGCCGATGAAGCAACCAGGCCCTCGATGGCGCTTTTCTGGTCGATCAGCGTGGCCCGCTGCAGCCAGATCGAGCCCGCCAGCAACTCAAGCTCGCGGCGTTGCGCATCGCCCTCGGCGCGCAATGCATCAACCCGGCTCAGCCGCGCCCGATAGTCAGCCTGGGTGGAGAGCCCCGCCCCAGACTGATAATCGAGCGCAAGAAGCGCCCGGGTGTCGTAGTGGCTGGTGAGCAGACTGGGCGAGCGCTCGACGCGCGCCACCAGCACGGGCAACCGATCGGCTCCCCTCTGCAAAGCCTCAGCGTTGGCCGCACGCTGCTGACCCTCCAGGCGTGTCAGGGCAGGCGAAGCATCGACGAACGCCGCGGCAAGCGCCTCGGCGTTGGCAAAGGTGACGCCAGGCAGACTGGGCGGCAGAGGTCGGGCACCAAGCTTCTGGAGCATCAGCGACTCGAGCTCGGCGCGCGCCTGACTGACATTGGCGCGGAGCGCAGCTTCGCGTGCACGCGCCTGGTCAAGCCGCCCCTGCGCAAGCCTTGTATCGCCTCGCGCTGCGATCCCGCCATCGGCTCGTCGGGCGATGAAGTCGAGCAGTTCCTGCTGGCGGGACACGTAACGCTCGGCAAGCTGCAACTGCTCCAGACCTGAAAGCCAGCGCGCATGGGCGAGGGCCGCCCGCTCGATCAACGCACGCCGGGTGACTTCGATCCCCGATGAATTGGCCTCGAGTGAGGCCTGCGCCGCATCGATGCCGTGTTCAATACGGCCAAACGTGTAGAGCGGCTGCTGGACCCGGAGGCTACCAGCCGTCGTGGCCCCCTCGCCCCCAGCCGCACCCAGCGTGACCGAGGGAAAACGCGCCCATCTCGCGCCTTCAAGCTGCTGGCGGGATGCCTCGGCCTCGGCGCGAGCCCTTTGCATCTGCGGATGAACGGAAGCCACCCTGGAAAGTACGGCCTCAAGTGAGAGTGAGGCGACCGACGCTTCAGCCTGCAGCGATGATGACGCGGTGAATGCCAGCGCGACAACTGCCGCCAAGCCCGCAGAAGCTCGGAGCGAGGCAGCAGACCGGCGTGAAAGGCTGTGGATTTTTCGAGCGATCCCGGTTCGTGCGTTCATGTGGGGCAATCCGTACGTCCAGTTCCCGTAGCGGCAGACGAAGTCGGTGGGGCACCGGGCTCGGAAAACAGTCGCGATCGACCCAAAATCTTCGCATGGAATCGGGTTTTCCGGGTTTCTGACCAATCCTTTCGAAACCGGCTCCGGGGACAAGGAGGCGGTTTATCGATATCGTTCGCGCCGTGCCAACCCCACCCGCCAACACCGACGCCCGAGCCCTGGAACGACTTCGCCAGACCTTTGGCCACGCTGCCTTTCGCGGCAACCAGGCCGAGATCGTCCGGCATGTGGCCGAGGGGGGCGACGCGCTGGTGCTGATGCCGACCGGCGGGGGGAAGTCGCTCTGCTATCAGCTGCCCGCCCTGCTGCGAGACGGACTCACGATTGTGGTCTCCCCGCTGATCGCCCTGATGCAGGATCAGGTTGCAGCGCTGCAGCAGTTGGGCGTACGTGCGGGCGCGCTGAACTCCGGGCTGACCGGGCGCGAGTCGTCGCAGACCCGGCGCGCAGCGCTGGGCGGGGCGCTGGATCTCCTCTATGTCGCCCCCGAGCGGCTGCTGTCGGATGGGTTCCTCGACATGATGGCCGGGGCGAACATCGCGCTGTTTGCCATTGACGAGGCCCATTGCGTGGCCCAGTGGGGGCACGATTTCCGACCGGAGTATCTGCAGCTGTCGGTGCTGGCCGAGCGCTTCCCTGATGTGCCCCGGATTGCGCTCACGGCCACGGCCGATCCGCAGACGCGCGCCGAGATCATCGAGCGCCTGCATCTGGACCGGGCGCGGGTGTTCGTGTCGAGCTTCGACCGCCCCAACATCCGTTACATGATCGAGGATCGGGGTGATGGGCGTGCCCAGCTCCTCGACTTCATCCGCGGTTCGCACGACGGCGAAAGCGGCATCGTCTATTGCCTGTCGCGACGAAAGGTGGAGGAGACAGCCGACTGGCTCGCCGAGCGGGGCCTTCTGGCGCTCCCCTATCACGCCGGATTGGAAGCCAGCACCCGAGCCCGCCACCAGCGGCGCTTTCAGGAGGAGGACGGCGTCATCATCGTGGCCACTATTGCATTCGGAATGGGGATAGACAAACCAGATGTCCGGTTTGTGGCGCACCTTGACCTGCCCAAGAGCGTTGAAGGGTATTACCAGGAAACCGGCCGTGCCGGCCGCGACGGCGAGCCCGCCGACGCCTGGATGGTCTATGGCATGGCCGATGTGGTGCAACAACGCCGCCTGATTGACGAATCCGAGGCCGACGAGGCCTGGAAGCGAATCGCCGCAGCCAAGCTGAATGCCCTCCTGGGCATCGCCGAGACTGCCAGTTGCCGACGGGTGCCCCTGCTCGCCTATTTTGGCGAGGCGTCCGACCCCTGCGGTCGCTGCGACAACTGCCTCACGCCACCCCAGACCTGGGACGCGACCGAGGCTGCCCGAATGGCCTTGTCCGCGGTCTACCGAACCGGCCAGCGTTTCGGAGTGATTCACCTGATTGACGTGCTGCGCGGTCGCACCGGCGAACGCATGACCCGGTGGCGGCATGATCAGCTGTCGGTATTTGGCATCGGCGCCCTGCACGATGAGCCCACCTGGCGTGCGGTGTTCCGGCAACTGGTGGCGTTGGGCCTGGTGGAAGTCGACCACGAGGCGCATGGCGCGCTCAAACTGACCGAGGCTTCCCGCCCCGTATTACGCGGCGAGCAGACGCTGCTGCTCAGGCGGCCACGCGTTCCGGTGCGCGCAGCTTCACGCAAGAAAACCGCTCGCGGCGCTGGCCGGGGAAACAGTGGGGTAGAGCGTGCCTCCGTCTCAGCGGGCACGCCGGCCGCGCAGCTGCTGGCGCAACTCAAGGCATGGCGCCTCGCGCAATCCCGAACCCAGGGCGTACCGCCCTATATCGTCCTCAATGACGCCACCCTGCAGGCGCTCGCGCTTGAGCAGCCGGGATCACTGGCCGCACTGGCGCAAGTCCACGGAATTGGCGAGCGCAGGCTGGAAACCTATGGCGAGGCGCTTCTCACTCTGATCGCCGAATTTCAGGGCGACAATCGGTAGACTCCTGCTCCGCATGGATTCGACTCTCTCGCCCCAGTCCCTCAGACAGCAGACCGCGCCGCGTCTGTTGCTGGAGCGCGCCCGTCAAACAGACCAGCAGATTGCGTGGCGATCCAAGCACCAGGGCCTTTATCGCGAGCGCAGCTGGCGTGATGCCGCGGAAATGGTCGCCCAGACAGCCGCCGGCTTCGCGCAACTCGGACTCGCACCGGGCGAGCGGCTCGCGATCATGGGCGATGTATGCGAGGAATGGCTGATTGCGGATCAGGCCGCGCAGGCCCTGGGCGCCATCGTCTATGGCATTTATCCCACCGCTTCGACCCAGGAGCTGGAATATCAGATGCAGGATGGCGGGGCCTCGATATTCGTGGCTGAAGACCAGGAGTATCTCGACAAGCTGCTTCCGCTCATCGACCGATTGCCCGCGCTCAGGCATATCGTCATCGTTGACGACAGCGCGCTCCTGGGTTTTGACCATCCCAAACTCGTCCGGTGGAAGCATCTGCTGAAGAACGCCCCCGCCGATCCCCTGGGCTGGCTCGAGGAACGCGTGGCGCGGGTTCAGGCCGATGACCCGGCGTTCATCGTCTACACATCGGGCACAACCGGCCATCCCAAGGGGGCGCTGGTCACCCACGGACGGCATCTGGCGGGCGCCGCCAATCTCATCCTGCACTATCCCGAGCTCGCACAACCGCAGCGCACCGTCATCTATCTGCCGCTCTGTCATGTGCTTGGCCGCGATGTGGCGCTCACGCTGCCACTGCTGGGCGGCGTGGTCCCGCACTTCGGGGAAGACCCGGAGGATCTGGCCACCACGCTCTTTGAAGTCGCGCCCACCGTACTGATCACCGTGCCGCGGTATCTGCAGAAATTCGCGGCGGGCGTGCTGGTGGGCATCCGAAACACCCGCGGCATCAAGGCCTGGTCCTACGAACTCGCGATGCGCGTGGCCCGCTTTCACGCGCGCGAACGCTGGGAGGGCCAGTCGGGTCTTCTGGCCTCAACGGGGGCGACCGTCGCGCGCGCCCTGGTGCTCAGGCGCGTATTGAACAAGCTGGGACTGGACAAGCTCCGCCTGGTGCTATGTGGCGGTGCGCCGCTGCCGGCCGACACGGCGGCGCTCTGGCAGATCTGGGGGGTGGATGTCCGCGAAATTTACGGCCAGACCGAAGAGGCCGGCGCCATCATCACCGGCCAGCGCAGACCGTTCCCGCGCCCGGGCGATGTGGGCGAACTGGCAGCGGGCTGGGAAATGAAGCTGGTGCCAGTCGACGACACGGGGTCGGCCGAGCCTGCGGGGCCGTCGATTGAACGCGGCGAGATCTGGCTTAGGGGCGATTACCGCTTCGAGGGCTATTGGGGCCAGCCCGAGGCCAGCGCAGAAGTGCTTCTTGCCGATGGGTGGCTGCGTACAGGCGACGTGGGTGAGCTTGGCAACGGACAGCTGAAGCTCGTGGACCGCGCCCGCGATTTCATCGTGACCGCGGGTGGCAAGACTCTCTCACCCTCCACGATTGAAAATCTTCTACGGGCGAGCCCCTATGTGGCCGAAGCCATCGTGATCGGCCACGCGCGCAAATATCTCACTGCCCTCATTGAAATCGACTACGACACCGTCTCCGACTGGGCCCGCGCGCAGAACATCGCCTACACCGGCTTCGCGAGCCTGGTTGAGCATCCACAGGTGGTGACGCTCATCGAGCGCGAAATCGGTCAGGCCAACAGCCAGCTGGCACGCGTTGAGACCATCAAGGCCTTCCGAATCCTGCCCAAGATGCTCGATCCTGAGACCGAAGGTGAACCGGTCACCCCCACACGCAAGGTCAAGCGCCGTCAGATGGAAGCCAGGTTTCGCGATCTCATCGAATCCATGTACGGTGACGGGGAAGCCCGCCTGCTCGCCGAAGCCGCAGGCAACGCACTGAAATAGCCTTGTTCGCATTCATCCAACCAGAAGGGAGACTCGTTCAATGAAGCGTCAGACACTTGCGCTCTTCTCGGCGGCGCTGTTCGCCACCGCGTCGGCCTCTACCCAGGCGCAAAGCGCTTATGTGGTGGGAGTCACCGCTGCCATGACCGGCCCGGCAGCCGGCACCTATGCCCCCGTGATCGATGCGCTGAAGGCCTATATCGATCATGTGAATGGGCGGGGCGGGGTCAACGGCCGACCGATTCAGCTCGTGATCGCCGACGACCAGGGCGAGCCCTCGCGCGCCGCTGCCAACGCGAAAAAACTACTGAACCAGGACCGCGTGGTGCTGCTCATCAACAGTAGCCTCTCTTCCACCTATGCGCCGGTGGTGGCCGACAGCAAGCGAGCGGGCGTGCCGCTTCTGTTTGCGGGCTCAGCCTGTCCCAAGGAAACCTACCCGCCCGCCGATCCCCTGCAGTTCTGCTCCACCGCGTTTGGCGCCACCTTTGATTCGCGCGCAGCGCTCGACTTCATCAAAAGCCAGGCGAAAGAACCGGTTCGCCTGGGCCTCGCGGCCATGGCGATTCCGCTCTCACGGGGCGAAATCGATTTTGCGGAAGGCTTGTCCAGACAGGTGGGTATGACACCCGTCGACAAACAAATCACCCCGCCTCCCACGCCCGACTACACGCCCTTCGCCACCAAGCTGAAAGACGCCAATCCCAACTGGGTCTGGGCCTGGTCGCCCTGGATTTCCCAGGTACGCACCTTTGAAGCGATGCGTCGCCTGGGCTGGAACGGTCAGTATGTGGCCTGGGCGCACCTCAACGCCGAGGAGGATCTTGCGCGCATCAAGGATCCGGGGCTGTTCGTGATTGGCAGCAACGCGTTCTTCAGCGATGACCTGCCCATTCATGCCGAGATCCGTGCCGTCACCCATCGGGCCAACCTCAAGCATCCGGTGAGTTTTCTGGCCGAGGGCTTCGTCGCGGGTCTGGTGATTGAAACCGCAATGAAGGGCGCAGCGCAGCCCACTGCCCAGGCGGTCACGGCCTCCATGAACAACCTGAAAGTTGACCTGAAGGGCTTGCGCGGTGGACCGCTCGAGTGGACCAAGGACAACCACTTCCGCACCCGGCAGTATTACCGCGTATGGCGCTGGGATGCGTCGGCCGGTGCTGCTCGGCGCGTGCAGGACTGGGTCGCGGTAGACGTCAAGCAGTAAAGTGACCCGGACCCAGGCATGCAGACAGCTGTCAACATCGCAGTACTCGCTTCGATCTACGCGCTGATTGCCTGCGGCTACGTGATCGTCTACCGGACCAGCCGGGTGCTATCGCTTGCCCACGGCGAGTTGATGATGCTCGGCGCCTTCGGGCTCTGGGTCACGATTGCGATGTTTGACGGCGTGCCGCTTGCGGCCGCGCTTGCTGCGCTGCTGCTGGCTGCCGTCGTGGGCGTGGTGGTGTATGCGGCCCTGATGCGCCGCATGACCGGACAGGCGGTGCTGGCCGCAGTGCTCGCCACGATCGCCCTGGGCATCCTGTTGCGCGGGCTCGCAGTACTGATCTGGGGCCCGACCGAGCGACACCCGCTCGCTGCACTTGGCTGGGACAATCCGGTTTTCGAATTGCCTGCGGGCGCCCGCATTTCAGCGATTGATGCTTCGCTCGTTGGCGCGGCCATTCTCTGCTATGCCGGGCTCTTTGCCTTCCTGCGATTCTCTCCCTGGGGGATACGCATGCGGGCGGCTGGCCAAAGTCCGCTTCTTGCCGCGCAGCGTGGCATCTCGCTTCACGTGATCTACGCACTGGCCTGGGCCCTCGCCACCCTCACCGGTGGAACCGCGGGCATGCTGCTGGCGCTGAACACCGCGCTCGACCAGACCATGGTCGTCATCGGTTTGAAGGCTTTTCCGGCAGCACTCGTTGGTGGCCTCGACAGCCTCGCGGGCGCGATGCTGGGGGCGCTCATCATTGCCACGGCAGAGGTATTGGTGATCCAGTTCGTGAGCCCATTGCTGGCCGACGTGGTGCCATTCATCGTGCTGCTCGCAATGCTCATCGTGCGCCCCTGGGGTCTCTTCGGCACCCGCGAAGAACTCGACCGGGTTTAATCGTCGCCATGCCCCAGCCTCACGAAAGCGGATACTTCCGTACCGACTACGCCGACGACTGGCGCCTGCTGCAAACCCGCGGTCAGCGTGGCGCAGCGCTCGCAGGTCTGGCACTCGCCTGCATCTTTCCTTTTGTCGCCTCGCCGTTTCTGCTCGATCTGGCCAACCAGGTGCTGATCGCAGTGGTCGGGGCGGTCGCACTCATGCTGCTCACAGGCTATGCGGGTCAGGTCTCACTGGGCCACGCCGGGCTGATGGCGGCAGGTGCCTTCACCACCGGCATCCTCGCGCGCGAAACCGGCGCCCCCTTCTGGATTGCGCTACCAGCCTCCGGCGTAGCGGGTGCGCTGATCGGTTTTCTGTTCGGGCTTCCCAGTCTGCGACTGCGAGGCCTCTATCTCGCCGTGTCCACGCTCGCGCTGCACTTCATCGTGATTCATGCGGGTCAGGAATACGAGACCCGTCGCGGTCTCTCGTCCGGCGTGGTGATCGATCCGCCTTCGCTGTTCGGCGCGGAGCTCATCGATCCCAGGCTCTGGTACGGAACGCTCTTCGTCTGCGCGGGTGCCACCGTGCTGTTTGCACTCAACCTGCTCCGGAGCCGCACCGGCCGGGCGTGGCGCGCGCTGCACGGGCGCGAGCCGGTTGCCGAAGCGTTGGGGATTCCGGTGGCAGGCGCCAAGGTGAGCGCATTCGTGATCGCCTCCACGCTCACCGCCATGTCGGGAAGCCTGTTCGCCTATTACCGAGGCTTTGTATCCAGCGAAGCGTTTTCGCTCTTTCTCACCATCCAGTATGTGGCGATGATCATCATCGGCGGCATGGGTTCGATTCTGGGTGCGGTGCTTGGCGCCGCGTTCGTCACGCTATTCCCTTATCTGATCGAAATGGCGCTCTCAAAACTACCGGGTGGCGACGCCATGTCCAGCCTGGTGTTCGCAGTCAACTACGCCGCCTTTGGTCTGGTGATGATTCTGTTCCTGCTGTTCGAGCCGCAGGGGCTGGTCGGCATCTGGCAACGCGTGCGGAACTGGTTTCTGCTGTGGCCGTTTCGGCAGCGGCCGCTCAAGTGAGGGGCATCGCTTGAGTGCTTCTGCGCAGCTTCTGCTTCAGATCGATCAGATCGAGGTCGCCTATCACCGCGTCATCACTGCCCTGCAGGGGGTGAGCGTGGACGTGCGCGCGGGCACGATCGTGGCAATTCTGGGAACCAACGGCGCGGGCAAGACCACCACACTGCGAGCCGTGTCCGGATTCATCGGACTGGATGATGCGCGGGTCACCGCCGGCCGCATCGTCTTTGACGGCGAAGCAATCGAAAATCAGCCCCCTCACCGCATCACGGCGCGCGGCATTGTCCTGGTCCCTGAGCGCGACAAGGTGTTTCCAAACCTCACGGTCTCGGAAAATCTCGAGGCCACCGTCACCCGCTCGGGCAGCGACCGCCGCGGCCTGATTGAGGCAGTGTGGGAGTTGTTCCCCGCCCTCACCCGCCTGCGGCGGCGCACCGCTGGCTTACTGTCAGGGGGCGAGCGGCAGATGCTTGCCATCGGTTCAGCGCTGGTGTGCGGCCCGCGACTGCTGCTGGTCGATGAAATGTCGCAGGGACTTGCACCAAAGATTGTTGATGACATTGCCGAGCGCCTGCGACAGGTCCGCGACCGGATGGGCGTGTCGGTCCTGCTGGTAGAGCAGAACGCCGAGCTCGCGCTCTCAATGGCCGATCACGGCTACATCATGGAAAACGGCCGCATCGTGCTCGATGGCACACCCTTGCGGCTGCGCGAGCACGCCGACGTTCAGGAGTTCTACCTAGGCGGCTCGGGCGAGCGGCGGAGCTATCGCGAGGTCAAACAGTATCGGCGCAGTCGCAGGTGGTTCGGATGAGCCCCGCGCCCGTGCTTGCGCTTGAGCAGTTATCGCTGTCGTTTGGCGGGCTTGAGGTGCTGTCCGGCGTTGAGTTTTCGGTGGATGGCCCTGAACTGGTCGCACTCATTGGCCCGAACGGTGCGGGCAAGACCTCGGTCCTCAACTGCATCTGCGGCATTTACACACCATCACACGGCAGCATCCGCTTCAAGGGCCAGCCGCTGGCGGGGCTGCGCCCTCATCGCATTGCGCAGATGGGTGTTGCGCGCACGTTTCAGCACGGAGAGCTGGTCCCCCACATGAGCGTGGTCGACAACCTCATGGTGGCGAGGCACGCGCGCATGAAGGCCGGACTGATTGCCCAGGGACTGTTTTCGCGCCGCGCCCGCGACGAAGAGCGCGCAAACCGGCAGGCGGTGGAGCGGGTAATCGAGTTTGTGGAACTCGAGCGCTGGCGGCATGCCGATGTGGCGGGACTGCCCTTTGGACTTCAAAAGGTGGTGGGCTTTGCACGAGCGCTCGCGATGGAGCCCGAACTCCTGCTGCTCGATGAACCGTCGTCAGGCCTCAACCGCGACGAGCGCGAGAATCTCGCACGATTCATCCTGCGGGTGCGAATCGAGCTGGGCATCCCGATGATCTGGGTGGAGCACGACATGCAGATGGTGAGCGACCTGGCCGACCGGCTGGTGGTACTCGCACACGGCCGGCCACTCGCCGAAGGGGCCCCCGATCAGGTGCTGAGCCGGCCCGAGGTGGTGGAGGCTTACCTGGGGCGTCGCGGGGCGTTTAAACAGTCATAAACATTGATATTTTAACGCGTTTCGTTAAAATATCAATGATGAAAATTGCCCGATCAGTTTTGGCGAGCCTCATGGCGCGCCTCGAAGAGTCACCCGCGGTGGCGCTACTGGGCCCACGCCAGGTGGGTAAGACCACGCTCGCGCTCGATCTCGCAGCGCAATGGCCCGCAGCCTGCACGTACCTCGACATGGAGCGACCCGCCGACCGCGCCCGCCTTCAGGATGCCGACGCGTTTCTGCGTTCACTCGACAAACATCTGATCATTCTCGATGAAATCCATCGGATGCCGGGGTTGTTCGAGGTGCTGCGCGGGATCATCGACGAGCGCCGACGCGCGGGTCAGCGATCAGGTCAGTTTCTGCTGCTTGGCTCGGGCTCGCTTGACCTGATGCAGCAAAGCAGCGAAACGCTGGCGGGTCGAATCGCTTACCTCGACGTGGCCCCCATTCACGCGCTTGAATGGTCTCCGCAAGACCTGGAAACGCTATGGCTGAGGGGAGGTTTCCCCGACAGTCTCCTGGCAGGCAGTCAAGAAGCAAGCCTTCGCTGGCGGGAAGATTTTCTGCAGACCTATCTCCAGCGGGACGTCCCGATGTTCGCACCGCGCTTGCCCGCGGAAACGATAGGCCGACTCTGGACCATGCTTGCGCATCTGCAGGGAACGTTGCTGCAGCAAAGTCGCCTCGCGAGCAGTCTCGGGGTCAGCGTCCCGGCTGTCAGCCGCTACATCGATCTGCTCGTAGACCTCAAGCTGGTGCGACGCCTGCAGCCCTGGAGCGAAAACGGAAACAAGCGGCTCGTGCGAACCCCGAAGGTCTACGTGCGCGACAGCGGCATGGTGCACGCGTTGCTGGGGATTGACCGTCTGTTTGACCTTAACTCGCATCCTGTGTGTGGCCCGAGCTTCGAAGGCTTCTGCATTGACAACCTGCTTGCCGTCGCTACCCGCTACACGCCCTACTGCTATCGGACGCATGCGGGCTCCGAGATCGACTTGCTTCTGGTACGCGCAGGTCGTCCAGCCATTGCGGTGGAAATCAAGCGCTCAAGCTCACCCACTTTGAGCAAAGGCTTTGCCATCGCCTGCGACGACCTGAAAATCGACGAACGCTACCTGGTCTACCCCGGTACCGAACGCTTTCCTGTCAGGCACGGCACCCAGGCGATTGCTCTCACCGATCTCATGCGGCACCTCGCTTAGCGGCAACGATCCTCAATCACCCCAGACCCTGGTTGCCACCTCTACGCAACGGGCGAGCTTGGCCAGCTGATCGGCCTCGGTGACCGGATTGCCCGCGACGGTGGACGCGAACCCGCACTGCGGGCTCAGCCCCAGCTGCGACACATTGATGAAGCGGCCCGCATCATCGATGCGGGCGCGCAGGAAGTCGACAGACTCCAGATCAGCCACCTTGGACGACACAATGCCCAGCACCACACCCTTGTCGGCGGGCACATGACGGAGCGGTGAGAAATCACCCGCGCGCGGCGTGTCGTATTCAAGCAGGAAATGATCGACCTTCGCCCCCTTGAAGAGCTTCTCGGCAACGTCGCCGTAGCCGCCCTCGGACAGATATTTGCCCTTGAAGTTGCCCCGGCACATGTGAACGCCAATCTTCATGTCGGCCGGGCGTGCGCCGACCGCCTGGTTGATGGCCTCGACATAGAGATCCACCAGCCGATCCGGGTCGCCACCCTGTGCCCTCACCTTGTCGCGGATGTCCGGATCGCACAACATGGCAAGCGGCACTTCATCAAGCTGTGCATAGCGCCCGCCCGCAGCGTACAACTCGGCGAGTTCTTCCTGAAACACCCTGGAGAGGTCAGCGAAAAAGGCCTCGTCGGTGTCGTAGGTGCCAGGCTCGGCAAAGGAAGTGCCGCGCCAGAAATGCAGTGTGGAGGGCGACGGCATGGTGACCTTCACCGTGGCCTGTGTCAGTGGCGCGACGAAGCGGAATTCATCCACGGTGATCGGGCCACTGCGATGAATTTTCTTCTCGACATGCGGCGCAGTGAACTCGACCACGTTATCGGACTCATCACGAAATTTGAACACCGCGGGCCGAATGCCCATGCCAGTGGTCTTCTGAACAAAACGAAGCCAGTAGGAGCCGCGACGAAACTCGCCATCATTCAACACATGAAGGCCCGCCTTCTCCTGAAGCGACACCACGCCACGGATGGCTTCGTTGGTGATGCGTTCAAAGTCGGCCTCGTTGATTTGACCCGCTGAGCGAGCTTTCCAGGCTTGGCGCAGGGCAGCCGGTCGCAGGAGACTGCCGACGTGATCAGCACGAAAGGGTGGACGGCCCGACGAGGCGTTGGACATGAAAGTGGACTCCGGAAGAAAGGGCAGAACCAGGATGCGAATTGTAAGCCGGGGATGGGGCGATCCCGGCTGCGTGTTGCGGCCGCCGAAAGCGCGCTGCCCTGGGCTTGGGCTAGTTCACACCACCTGAAGCTCTGGGCCAGCCTAAGCACCGCCCAAGCACTCGATACATGGGCCCGACACTGAGGATCTGTACCACCACCCGCGTTACCTGAAACGCGGTAACCACCGGCACACCCAACTGAAGCACCTTGGCGGTGAGCGCCATCTCGGCCACCCCACCGGGCGCCACAGCAAGCAGCAGCGTCGCTACCCGCAAACCCGATAGCGATGACAAGCCCCACGCAAGCAATAGCGCAAGCCCCACCCCCGCCACGGAACTGGTCGCCACCACCGCCAGATAGCGGGGCGCAACGCGAAAAAAATCGGGGGCGAAACGTGAGCCGATCGCCACCCCCAGCAACAACTGCCCAATGTTGATGACCGGCCGAGGCAGTGCCGTCAGAGACAAATCGAAGCAGGCCAGTGCAGCCGCGCAAAACAGCGGTCCCAGCACCCAGGCATTGGGCAGGCGCGAGCGCTGCGCAACGAACCCGGCGGCACCGGTGAACGCTGCGAGCACCAGCAAACCAGGCAGCGAGACGGGCATGGGTGGCGGCAGCCAGGCATCGTCACCGTGTACGCCGAGCGCCGCCATGCCGAACGGGATCAGCGTGATTACTATGATGAGACGCAGGGTGTGGCCCGCCGAGATCAGCTGCCCCGAACCCCCGTGCCGTTCCCCCTGCACCAGCATTTCCGAGGCGCCGCCAATGGCACCGCCAAAGAACGCGGTGGCGGGATCGGCGCGTGCGAAGCGAATCAGTGCCCAGCAAAAGCCCCAGCCGAAAAGGATGATCACGATGGTGGCGATCGTGAGAACCGGCCCCAGCGCGCTCATGCGCGCGACGGCGTCCGGCGTGAAATAAAGGCCCAGGACCGCGCCCACCACCCATTGCCCGCCGCGACGAATGGCGATGGGTGGCGAAAAGCCCGCACCTGCGAGATTGCAGGCACCGACCGCAAAGATCGGACCAAGCATCCAGGGAAGCGGGGTATGGAGCCAGGCAAACAGTGCGCCGCCCAGGGTGCCCACGAACACTGCAAGCAGCGCGAACAGCGCACGACGAATCACGTCAGCCCCCGGCCGGGTCGGACACGACGGGCGGGCGCAACAGCAGGCCCATCAACGCTTGGGATCCAGGGCATCCCGCAGGCCATCGCCAAACAGATTGAATGCGAGCACCGTCAGAAAGATTGCAAGCCCGGGAAAGATCGCCATCCAGGGCGCCTGCGTGAGAAAACGCTGCGCGGTGTTCAGCATCGATCCCCAACTCGGTGCCGGCGGCTGCTGCCCCAGCCCCAGAAACGACAGACTCGCTTCGGCGATGATGGCCGAGGCGATGGCAAGCGTTGCCTGCACCATCACCGGCGGCAGGATGTTGGGGAAAATGTGCCGCAACAGGATTCGGCCCGGCGGGTTACCCACTGCGCGCGCTGCCTCCACCCAATCCTCGTTGCGTGCAGCCAGCACCTGTCCGCGCGCCAGGCGAACAAAAATGGGCGTGGCCGTGATGCCAATGGCGATCATGGCATTGCCCAGGCTGGGCCCGAGAAAGGCGGCAAGCGCAATGGCCAGAATCAGAAACGGAACCGCCAGCATGGCATCGGTCAGGCGCCCGACCACCATGTCAAACCAGCCCCCGGCATAGCCTGCAAGCATGCCAAGCGGCACCCCTGCACATACCGCGATCGCCACTGCGATCACACCGGCCGAGAGTGATGCGCGACCACCCCAGATCACTCGCGACAGAAGATCACGGCCTACCTCATCGGTACCGAACCAGTGTGCGAGGCTGGGCGCCTTTCGAACCAGAGACCAGCTGGTGGCCAGCGGATCGTAGGGAGCCACCCAGGGCGCGAACACCGAGAGCAGCACAACCAGCGCCAGAACAGTCGCACCGAACAGCGCCGCGGGACGTTGCCGCCATAGGCTCATCCGCGAAGCCTCGGATTGACCAGCACATACAGCACATCCGCAATCAGATTGAGGAGCACATACACGGTGGCTGTGACCAGCACCACGCCCTGCACCACCGCGTAGTCGCGATTAAAGACCGCATCCACAATCAGCTTGCCAAAACCCGGAACTGAAAACACCTGTTCGGTGAGCACCGCGCCCGACAACAGCGTGCCGAACTCGAGCGCCCCCAGTGTAATAACCGGTGTGAGCGCATTGCGAAGCGCGTGCCGCAACACCACCGCGCGCTCGCGCAGCCCTTTGGCACGCGCGGTGCGCACATAGTCGGCCGACATGGCCTGCAGCATGGCCGAGCGCGTATGCCGCATCAGCACCGCAGCGATGGCGTTACCCAGTACGAACGCCGGCATCACGGTGGTGGCAAGCGACTGCCCCAGGTCCTCGAAGGGACTCACCCAGCCCGAGGCAGGCAGCCACCCGAGCTGAACAGAGAAGAGGAAGATAAGCAGAATGCCCAGCCAGAAATTGGGCGTGGAGAGCCCCCACAGCGCAAAGACATTGGCCGCGCTATCCCACACCGTGCCCTTCTTCACCGCTGACAGAATGCCTGCGGGAATTCCGATCAGAAGGGCGAACGCCATGGCCATGGTGGCCAGCTGCAAGGTCACGGGGAGCTTGTCGGCAATGAGTGAGGCCACCGGCTGCTTGATCCGCATCGACTCGCCCAGATCCCCCTGCAGCACCCCGCCCATCCAGTACAGGTATTGCATGGGGAGCGGCTGATCGAGCCGGTATTGCCTGCGGATCTGCTCGATCACCTCGGGATCTTTCTCCTCGCCTGCCATCACCAGGGCCGGGTCGCCTGGCAATAACTGCTGCAGCAGAAAGATCATCACCGACACCAGGAACAGCGTCGGGATGAGTTGCAGCAGACGGCGAGGGAGAAAGTTGAGCATTCGACGATCAGAGACGGACAGCAGAACGGCCCTGCTGCCCGGATGCCACGCTAGCGACCGAGCTTGAGATCGGTGACGCGAATGAGCCCGTCGGGCATCACCTTGAAGCCCTCCAGCCGCGGGGTATGCGAAAACAGCAGCGCGCGGTGATAGAGGTAGACCACCGAACCTTCAGTGAGCCAGCGCTGCGCCACCTGCTCGTACAGGGCCTTGCGCTCGGGCACTGAAGTGATGCTTCGTGCCTTGTCGAGCAGGCCATCCATCTCGGCGTTGCAGTATCGGCCGTAATTGAGTGGTCCCTTGCAGGAGGCAAACGAATAGATGTTGCCGTCGGGATCGGTACGTCCGCTCCATGCAAGCATGTAGAGCTGGAAGTTGCCTTTCTCGGCCTCGTTGAGCGAGGTGGCGAATTCAGTGACCCGGATCTTCAGGTCAAAGCCCGCTTCCGCCGCCATTGACTGCATCACCTCGGCCACCGCACGCGTCTCAGGGTTGTTGGGCACCATGAAGTCGAGCGCAAGCGGCGTGCTCACGCCCGCTTCCTTCAGCAAGGCGCGCGCACGCGCCACATCGCGCTTGGGCGTGGGGAACTTGGCCTGGTAGTACGGATTGGCCGGGCTCACCCACTGGTTGTTCACCTTGTTGATGCCGTTGAACACCACCTGGTTGATGGCATCACGATCAAGTGAGAGTTCGAACGCGCGACGCACGCGAGCATCCCTGGCAAACGGCGTATTGGCTTTCTCGCCATTGGCCAGATTCATGGTGATGCCCTGGTAGCCCAGCTCGGTGCCCGTGGCGAGCTTGAGCTTGGGGTCCTTGCTCACCTGCGGTGCGTCAGTGGCGAGCAGCCGTTCGAGCAGGTCAAGCTGACCCGACTTGAGGTTGGCAAGCCGTACGGTGGAATCCTGAATCGGCCGATAAATGATTCGATCGATATGAACGCGACCCTTGTCCCAATAATCGGCAAAGCGCTCGACCACGATACGGTCCTGCGCCACGCGCTCGACAAAGCGATAGGGTCCGGCGCAGACCGGCGCGGTGCCGAATTTGTCGCCAAGCGCCCGCGCCGCCTTGGGTGACACCATCATGCCCGCGCGGTCGGTAAGCTGTGCGAGGAGCGGCGCAAAGGGCGTCTTGAGCTGCAATCGAATGGTGAGGGGGTCCACCACCTCCACCCGGTCGATCTGCGCAATTTCAGCGCGACGAAACGAACCCTGCAGCGTGAGATGCCGCTCAATACTGAATTTTGCTGCCTCAGCGGTGAAGGGTTCGCCATCGTGAAACTTCACGCCAGGGCGAAGCCGTATGGTCATGCTGCGACCATCCGCGGCGGTTTCATGACCGATAGCCAACTGACCGACGATGTTGAGCTTGTCATCAATGTCGAACAGTTTGTCGCAGAGCGAAGCAAACACGATTCGACCGACATAGGTGCGCGCCTTGGTCGGATCGAGTTCGTCCGGATCTTCGGCAAGGCCGATTCGAAGCGTGGTCTGAGCCAGGGCCGTGCCGGCCATTGCAAACGCGGTAACGATTGCGAGGCCGTGCCGCATCAGGGAGAGCGAATTCATGAGGCGATGCTCCGCGAGGGGGTCAGGAGGAAATCGAACTATGCCTCAGGAACGCCGCCTGAAGCCGTGACAGGGTTTTATCGGTCGATGCGCTCACGGCCACGCTGGCCGCAGAGGGCAGCTCACGCCAGAACCAGCACGCCACCTGCACGCCATCACCCGCTTCCTCGAGCACCGGTCGCTCAGCAGCACAGCGCTCGCGGGCATGAGGGCAGCGGGTGTGAAACGAGCAGCCAGAGGGGGGATTCAGAGGGCTGGGAACGTCGCCTCCGAGCGCGGGCTCAGACACCGCGCGGTCGGGGTCGGGTACCGGCACCGCTGACAGCAGCGCACGGGTGTACGGATGCCTGGGCGCAGCGAAGATACGCCCGGCGGGCCCGGTCTCGGCAAAGCGGCCGAGATACATCACTGCAAGCTGATCGGCCACCTGTCGCACCACGGCCAGATCATGGGAGATGAACACATAAGCCAGATTGAACCGCTCCTGCAGATCGGCGAGCAGGTTGAGAATCTGCGCCTGAATCGACACATCGAGCGCCGACACCGGTTCATCGCACACGATCAGCTTGGGCGACGCAGCAAGCGCCCGGGCGATCGCAAGCCGCTGCCGCTGACCACCCGAGAATTCATGCGGATACCGGGCGGCGGCCTCAGCAGGCAGGCCTACCAGCGAAAGCAACTCGCCCACCCGCTCGCGACGCGCTGCTGGATCGAGATCGGTATGCAGCAAAAGCGGTTCAGCCAGCATGTCGCCGACCCGGATTCGGGGATTGAGCGATCCATACGGGTCCTGAAACACCATCTGGATTCGGGCGCGACTGCGTCGGAGTGCGGCGGGATCGAGCGCACGAAGATCATGCCCTTCAAGACGGATGCTGCCGCCATCGGGCTCGATCAGGCGAAGAAGCAGTCGGGCCACGGTGGACTTGCCACAGCCGGATTCACCAACGATCGCAAAGGTGTGCCCAGCATCGAGATTGAATGACACACCATCGACCGCACGCACCCTGGCGGATGAACGACCGAACAGCCCCTGCGCCACGGTGAACGCCCGTGTCAGGTCGCTAACCTCCAGCAGCGGAGCGTCCTTGCTGCCAACAGGTGACGGCTCGAGGTTCATGCAGACTGAAAACTGGAAGCGAGCGGATCGGTCAGCGCTTCTGGCAGCGCTTCTGCGAGCGTCTCCAGCGGCGCACGGCGGCATCTCGACCAGTGCGCCTGCGTGACCTCGGTGAGCGGCATTGACCCGGTGCGGCACTGGGGCTGCACAAACGGGCAGCGCTCGGCAAACCGGCAGCCGTCAGGCATGGCGGTCGCAGCCGGCACCATGCCGCTGATCGCCGACAGGCGCGCACGCGGCGCGGCGATGGCCGGAATCGCGCCCAGCAGGCCCACGGTGTAAGGATGCTGCGGATGCGCGAACAGCTCTCTGACCGGCGCCTGCTCCACCACCTGACCGGCATACATCACCGCCACCCGATCAGCCATCTGCGCCACCACACCCAGGTCGTGCGTGATGAGAACAATCGCTGTCCCGGTCTCATCGCGCAGGCTTCGCATCAAGGCCAGCACCTGCGCCTGAATGGTGACATCCAGCGCGGTGGTCGGCTCATCGGCAATCAGCAAGGCAGGCTGACAGAGAAGCGCCATCGCAATCATCACCCGCTGACGCATGCCACCCGACAGCCGGTGCGGATAGTCGTCAATGCGGCGCTCGGGCGACGGGATACGCACACGCGCCAGCATGGCGATTGCCTCGTCACGGGCCTCAGCTTTCGAGATCGCGCGATGGCGCATCAAGGCCTCGGTGAGCTGCGCGCCAACGGTAAACGCCGGGTTGAGCGAGGTCATGGGCTCCTGAAAAATCATCGCAATGCGATTGCCACGCAGGTCTGACCACTGTTTGCGATCAAGGCTCAACAGCTCGCGGCCTTCAAAGCGGATGCCCCCCGTGAGTGTGGCCGGCGGACTCTGCACCAGCCCCATGATGGACAAGGCGGTGACGCTCTTGCCACATCCGGACTCGCCCACGATGCACAGGGTTTCGCCTGCTTTGACCGAGAGGCTCACGCCATCGACCGCGCGCGCCTCCCCGCGAGCCGTGGCAAAGCTCACCCGCAGCGAATCGATTTCAAGCAGCATGGAACCGCCGCTCAGGCGCTGGTCGCGCGGGAACGCGTGCCGCTCTGACCCGCCGTGGCACTGGCGATACCCGCCTCGATCGTGCTGCGGTCGTGGACGCCCCCCGGACGCGCACGCGTGGCGAAGAACTGCGCAAAGTGCACGAAACGCTCGCGACTCACCGCCTCGAGACGCTCGAGTTCTGCGAGCGGATCGTCGTGATCATCCACCCGCAGATCGAGGGCCGGATAGGCCTCGGTGGTGTGAATCCGAAGCGCAGCAGACTGCTTTCCGCGCTTGTCGCCGCCCGCAGCCTCCCCCGCCCTGAGCGCGTGGATGAGCCGCTCGGCGAAGGGCAGGCTCAAGGCCTCCTGATACGCGCGAAGCGTGTCGTCAACCACTTGCGGCCCTGCCAGCATATTGCCAGCCACCGACACCCGCTCAGCGATTCGGTGCCCACACCAGGGGATGCAGTCAGCGCCTGTGTGGGCGGCAATTCGCCCTTGCGAATCCTGCAGATGAAGCTGTCGTGCCGCGCGTCCGGGATCGGCATCCATCAGCGATTGAACGACCTCCCCGGCGGCAACACCGCGGCGAAGCATCGCCAGGCCATCGAGCCCCAGCAGCGGATTGATGAGCGCCTGCGTGGCAAGCGCTCCAACCCCTCCCTCGGCATGCGGGCAGAGTGCGCCCACTGCGAAGAATCGGGTGGCGACAGCCACCCCGAAGGCACCGGTAGCGGGGTCGCGTGCAACGATAGAAAAGGTCATCGCGGCCCCTTTGAGCGAAGCTTTAGTCGCCGAGCAGCGGCACCGCCCCGTCTCCACCCTGCCCCAGCAGGCCGGTGCGGGTGTAGATGCCAAGCTTGTCGCGGGTGTCGGCAATGTCGAGGTCACGCATGGTGAGTTGGCCGATGCGATCGGCCGGCGTGAAGGCGCCCTGCCCCTTCTCCATGGTGAGTCGCTCGGGGTGATAGGTGAGGTGGGGGCTCGAGGTGTCGAGAATGGAGTAGTCGTTGCCACGACGCAGCTCGAGCGTGACCTCACCCGTGACGGCACGCGCCACCCAGCGCTGCGCGGTTTCACGAAGCATGAGACTTTGCGGATCGAACCAGCGCCCGTGATAGAGAAGCTTGCCCAGGCGGCGGCCGTTGGCGCGATATTGCTCGATCGTGTCCTCGTTATGAATGCCCGTGACCAGTCGCTCGTAGGCGATATGGAGAAGCGCCATGCCCGGGGCTTCGTAGATGCCGCGGCTTTTCGCCTCGATGATGCGGTTTTCGATCTGGTCGCACATGCCCAGGCCGTGCCGGCCGCCGATTCGGTTGGCCTCTTCAAACAGCGCCACCTGATCGGTGAAGCCCTCACCGTTGAGCGCCACGGGCTGTCCTTCCTCGAACCGCACGGTGACGGTTTCGGGCTTGACCACCACATCCTCGCGCCAGAACGCCACGCCCATGATGGGATTGACGATGGTGATGCCCTTGCTCAGGAACTCGAGGTCTTTCGCCTCATGAGTGGCGCCCAGCATGTTCGAGTCGGTGGAGTAGGCCTTCTCAACGCTCATCTTGTAATCGAAGCCATTGGCGATGAGGTATTCGCTCATTTCCTTACGGCCACCGAGTTCGTCGATGAAGGTCTGATCGAGCCAGGGCTTGTAGACCCGCAGCGCTGGATTGGCAAGGAGGCCGTAGCGATAGAAGCGCTCGATATCGTTGCCTTTGAACGTGCTGCCATCGCCCCAGATGTTGACGCCATCGTCTTTCATGGCCACGACCAGCGCCGTGCCGGTTACCGCTCGGCCAAGCGGCGTGGTGTTGAAGTAGGTGGCGCCAGCGGTGGACACATGGAAGGCTGCGCACTGGATGGCAGCAATGCCTTCCGAGACCAGCTGCTTGCGGCAGTCGATCAGTCGCGCAATGTCGGCACCGTAGGCACGAGCCTTGCGCGGGATGTCTTCATAGTCGGATTCGTCGGGCTGTCCGAGGTTGGCGGTGTAGGCACACGGGACCGCGCCGCGCGCGCGCATCCAGTGCACGGCGGCTGAGGTATCAAGCCCACCTGAGAAGGCGATGCCGACGCGCTCGCCGACGGGAAGCGACTGCAGAATGTTCTGGCTCATGGATCAGGATCGTGCGGGGGAAAAGGGCACCCGGCGCGAGGGAGCGCCGTGGCAAACCCCTAAACGTATCACGAACGGGCGCTTCAATCGGCCGGATCGACTTCATGCGTCGGCCTCCACGCTGATTCACCCTGGGGCACGCCCCGCCTGCAGCCAGTGCCATGTCCCCGGAAGAAACTCCCACGGGATGAGTGACACCTCGGTGCCCGGCGGAAATACCCTTGCCGTCCGGTGATCCTGCCACTCGCCCCCCGCATTGAGCGTGGCAAGAAGGGCCTCCCCTGCCGCTTCAAACGAACAGGCCTGCCCGTTGAGCCGCAGCGCCCGGGGTTCGATCACCGCGCGCTCGATCGGCCTTGCGAGGACAGCGCCCACGTCAGCCGGGGCTGCGGGACCCGACAACCAGTCGTGAATGCTCGCCCACTCCCGTCCAGCCAGCCGCCGGGCGAGACCGCCCAGCGCGGCCTCCACTGCATCGAGATCATGGTGCCGATAAATCTGCTGCCCCAGAACGTTATCGAACAGCCAGGCGGCGTTTGGCCAGCGAGCCATGAGCGCCTCCAGTTGCAACAGGGCGTCCTGCCGATGCCAGGTCACCAGGGTGCCGGCGCGCCGCAGGCGCTGCCCGTGGCGCCAGCCAAACAGCGGGCGGGCCAGCGGATCGATATCGATCGCCTCAATGAACCTGAAACGCGCGAGGAACTCGGTCGACATCATCCAGCCAGCCGATGCGCCCACCAGCACCAGCCTGGGCGACTCGAAACCAAGCGTGTCCAGCCAGCGCGAAATTGCCTCCCTGGTGGGGCGCCAGCGGTCCGACGCCCGCAGGGCGCGAACATGCCAGACGGCGCCGCCCGTGCGGTTCGGGCCGACCGACGGCGCGGGAAACCGGGGCACAGGTTCTGAGGAAAGATTGACAGGGGGCGTCGGTAAAGAGGGCATGAAGCCATTTTAGACAGACAAGCCCGCCAGGGTTCCCGACCCGCCAGCCTGGGCATGGCGCAGGGCGCACGCCTACACTGGAGGAGAATCGTCAGGTTGCTTTAGCTCCCTTTAACAGGCCGCACCATGATGTATGTTTTCAAGCGGGCTGCGCTGGCCCTCATCCTTGCCCTGGCAGCAACGTTTTCTCCGGAGTCTGCGATGGCTGTATCCGAACCGCCGTTCACGGTCGAGCGACGCGACGGCGATTTCGAACTTCGCGACTACCCCGGATTTACCGTCGCCGAGACCCGTGTTGAGGGTGGGTTCGACGAGGCCAGCCGCGCGGGCTTCAGACGCGTGGCGGGCTACATCTTCGGCGGCAACAGCGGCCCTGATGGCCAGCCGGTGAAAATCGCGATGACTGCACCGGTCACCGTTGAACCGGCAGGCAGCGAACAGTGGCGCCTGCATTTCGTCATGCCAGAAGACCTCCGCCCCAATGCGCTGCCCCGCCCATCCGACCCATCGGTCAATCTTCGCCAGGTTCCCAGGCACCGGATGGCGGTGGTTCGATTCGGTGGCTTCACCACCGAAGCTGCCATCAGCGAGCAGACGCGCAAGCTGCGCGAGTGGGTGACTGCGCAGGGGCTACAGGTTTCAGGCGAAGCCCAGATTGCGCGCTACAACGATCCCTTCACCCTGCCCTGGAACCGGCGTAACGAAATCATGATTCCGGTGCGCTGAGCGCAGCCGCTCGCGCTTCAGTCGGTGCCGCCCGGGTGGGCACCGAAGTGCGCGTCGGCGAGTTTGGCATCGTCGCTCTGCCCGCCTGTGTAGAACGCGGGGAAGTGCAGCCCCACAATGCCACGGTCGGCCGCATAGGCCGTGCAGCTGTCCACCTTCAGGGGCTTTCCTGACGGATCGAGTCGCGGCGGCCGCGCGAGCCTGACCTCGGCAATGGTCTGGAAGGCTGCGGTCGCCATGGGAATCAGCAATTCCATGATGTGGGTACAGGCGACGCTTCCGCCAAGCTTGCGCTTGACCTCGTTGATCCAGCCCGCAGCGATTCTTGAACCAACCAGACGCTCGAGGTTGACGCCCCCCTCGCGGCAGACCGGGTAGGGCGTGGAGTCACTCACCGACTCGATCTCCCTCACCACCAGATCGGTATCTACGGCGATGCGCACCCACATGTCATGCACCAGCTCTCCCGATTTCACCTGCCGGTCGCCGGAGGGCGGCGTAAACGGGAGGTCCTTGCTGTCGCTGACGCGCCCCTCCACCTCATACAAGCCGTCCTGCCGGTGATAACCGCGCATCGTGATCGAGCGCAGGTGCACCGGGCGGCGACCGATGGAAGCTGGACGTTCGGGCAGGGGCATGATGACGATCCTTCTTTCCGCGAGCCAGCGTTCTCAGGTGCGCACGATACGGTTGCGGAGGACGCCAATTCGTTCAATTTCCAGTTCGACCACATCGCCGGGCTCAAGAAACCGGTCGATCTCCAGTCCGCACCCCGTTCCGACCGTTCCCGAGGCAATCACCTCGCCTGGGTGAAGCGTCTCGGATTGGGAAATGAAGGCGAGAATGTCTGGAAAGCGGTGGTGCATGCCCGATGAATTGCCGCCCCCGCGCCGCTCGCCATTCACCCTCACCTCCATGGCGAGCGCATGAGGGTCACCGATCTCGTCGGTGGTGACGATCCAGGGTCCGAGCACATTGCCGGTATCGAAGTCTTTACCCTTCATCGGCCCCATGCCCAGCGGGCGCTCCACCATCTGAACGTCGCGCGCCGAGAAGTCATTGAAAATGGTGAAGCCGAAGATGTGCGACATCGCCTGATCGCGGGCGATGTCGCAGCCCCGCCGCCCAATCACGCAGGCCAGCTCCAGTTCGTAGTCCATCAAGTCAGAGAACGGCGGCCAGCGCACCTCGGTTTCGTGCCCCACCACGCTCATGCGATTGCACTTGTACCAGGTCGGGCGTTCGTACCAGACCGGAGAGATGGGCGCCGACGGCTTGCCCGTGCGCTTTTCCCAGGTTTTCATCGCATTCAGCAAATGCTCTTCGAACACCAGGCAGTCGCGCATCTGGCGCGGCTCCGGCAGCGGCGAGAGAAGCCTGAGCCCGGCGAGCGGCCGGGCCTGCGCAGAGGGCCATCGCAAGGCAATCTCGCGAGCGCACTCGAGTGCGGGCTCGCCCCCCTCTATGAGAGCGAGCATGGATGCGAACGCGGGCCGGGCGAGGTTCAGGGCCGCCCCCGCCCCCGCCAGATCGAGTACCTGCTGGCGCTGCGTGTCGACCACGCCCACCGCGGCCGACCCATCGTCGCGAACAAACGTGGCCAGTTTCATGGTCGCCGCTCAGTCTTCGAAAATCGCCACGGCCCGGGTAAATCCGGCCGACCCGCCGCGC
>Ga0172373_10002883_pt1 | contig 25843 bp, 23 predicted proteins | sample Lak10m_2_FD_114546 | JGI IMG/M metagenome (GOLD analysis project Ga0172373, IMG submission 114546) | Freshwater microbial communities from Kabuno Bay, South-Kivu, Congo - kab_092012_10m | ecosystem: Environmental > Aquatic > Freshwater > Lake | place: Democratic Republic of the Congo...
CTTCAAGGCCCGTGCCGTCCTCGATCATTTCCTGGATTTGCGCCGGGCCGACAAGGGCTGGCGCGGTTTCTTCTCGGGCATGCTGGTCGCCATCCTGGGCGGACTGATGGCGACCTATCTTATCGCCGCCTGACATCTCCTTGCCCAAACGGACAATCGACCCTGGCCCTGGTTTTCTTCCGGGGCGTTTATGCTTTGGTAATGATTGTCGCCGTATGGGTGGAAGCGTGGAAATAGGCTTTGCGGTACAGAACTGGTCTCCGCATCCGGGCTGGACTGGAAAACGCCTGTATCGGCTCCGAGTTGGTTGCGTTGAATTCCAGTGTATGTTTAAGCTGTTCCGGCGATGTGGTGTCCTGCATTTTGCGCACTGCGGTTGGCAATAGCTGATATCGCCGCATATTCCGCCTGTTCCGGCGGGGCGGTGGTGGTTGGCGATCAGGGGTGGTGTCGGACGGCATGAAACCGTACATCGTAGCCATATTCAACCAAAAGGGTGGAATCTCCAAGACCACCACCAGCACGAACCTTGCGGTTTGTCTGGCGGCGCACGGGAAAAGCGTTGTCGTCATCGATCTGGATTCCCAGGGTGACTCGACCAAAAGCCTGGGGGTCGACCACAACATCAAGCGCGGCATCTTCGATCTGTTCATCGGTGGGGCCGAAATCGACGATGTCTTGATTCCCACCATGTTCGACGGCGTGCGCATCATCCCGTCGACCTATTCCCTGGCAGGAATCGAGATCAAGCTGTCCGAGTTGAAGGATTCCCAGCGGACTTTGACCAACATCGTCGGTCACTCGTCGCTGGATTGCGACTATGTGGTCATCGATTGTCCGCCGGCCTTGGGGATCTTGCCGATCAACGCCCTGGCCGCGGCCCACGCGGTGGTCATTCCCGTGACCGCGACCCCCTATGCCAACGACGGCCTGATGCGGACCCTGCCTTCGATCAAGTATGTGCAGGAAGGGCTGAACAAGTCGCTGTTGCTGCAGGGGGTGCTGTTCACCATCCATGATCGCCACAAATCGGCCCGCAAGATCAGCGATCTGATCCGGTCACGGCTGGGCGGCACCGTCTATACGGCCGAAATCCCGCGGGACACGATGGTGATCGAGGCGGCGGGAGCCCGTCTGCCGGTCTGCATATACGCCCCGAAATCAGGGGCGTCCCAGGCACATCTGGATTTCACCGTCGAATTCCTGGAGCGTCACCACAAGATCGCCGCCAAGGCCGGCTGTCAGCTTGCGCCGTTTCCGTCGCGTTCCCAGGCCCAGGAAACGCTGGTCCGGTGGCAGGAGATCCACGCCAGCAAAGCCGTCCCGCCCGAGCATGACCGCCTGAGGCAGCGGACATCACAGCTGGACCGCATGCTGTACGGTGACCGCACAAGGTCCGAGCGGCTTCACCTGTGGCTGATCCACTTCTTCATCGATCATCGGGCGGTGCTGGTGGCGTTCCTGCTGACGGTCGCCCTGGCCGCCCTGGTGGTGGTCGGCGTCGGCGTCGGCGGAATGCGGATGCTGGCCGACGCCCTGGGGGCGTCATAGGCGCGGCAGACGGGCGGGACCGGCCGGTCCCGCCAGGAGGTCGCCCCGGACAAGCTGGGCCTGCTCAGACAACGCGGAAATTCTTGAACTGCCAGGGGTCGCTGTGATCGACGTCCTCGGGGAACAGCCATTCGCGTCCGGCCAGGGGGGTCCAGTCGGAATAGACGCCGACCACCGGCCCCAGATACGGGCGGCAGATTTCCAGGCAACGCTGGAAGTCCATCTCATCGGGTTCGACGATTCCGCGCCGGGGATTCTCGATGGCCCAGACCATGCCGGCCAGCACCGCCACGGTGACCTGCAGGCTGGTGGCATTGTTGTGGGGGCACAGGCGCCGGGCCTCGTCGATGGATAATTGCGAGCCGAACCAATAGGCCCCCTTGGCGTGTCCCATCAGCAGGACGCCCAATTCATCGATGCCCGAGGTGATTTCCTCGACGATCAGCCGCTTGGTTGGCTGCATGGTCCACGACTTGCCGGCCAGTTCGTGTATCGACAGTACCGCGTCGTCGCACGGATGATAGGCGTAATGGGCGGTGGGGCGGAAGCGCACCGTGCCGTTTTCCATCACGGTATAGTAGTCGGCCAGCGAGATGGCTTCGCTGTGGGTGATCAGGAAGCCGTGGAAAGGCCCTTCGGTGGGGGTCCAGGTTCTGACGCGGGTGCTGGCCCCCGGGCGCACCAGATAGATGGCGGCCCCCGAGCCGAAATCGTGGCAGGCGCCATCGGCGGGGAAATGGCGTTCGTGGCTGCCCCAGCCCAGTTCGGCCGGCTGGCACCCTTCGCCGACGAAACCGTCGATGGACCAGGTGTTGATGAATTCGCCGACCAGCTTGGGACGGCCGGCGGCCACCTGGGTGTCGCGCTCGGCGATGTGGACCACCTTCATCGATACCGCCTGGGCCAGCGTCGCCCACTCGGCGCGGCAGGACGGAACCTGATGGGGATGGCCGGTATCGACGGCGACGTTGACCAGGGCCTGCTTGACGAAGTGGCTGACCAGGCCGGGATTGGCGCCGTGGGTGACCACCGCGGTGGGGGCTTGCCCGTCGCCTTTCCGTGCCAGGATGCTTTCCCGCAGGGCGTAGTTGGACCGCAGCGACGGCGACAGGGCGGTGTCGGTATAGCCGCCGGCCCACGGCTCGATGCAGGTATCGAGATACAGTGCCCCCCGGTCGCGGGCCAATTCGATGAGCGCCAGGGACGACACGTCGACCGCGACGTTCAGGAGAAAGTCTCCGCGGCCCAGCAAAGGGGTCAGGATATCGCGGTAATTGTCGGGGGTCAGGGCGTGGTTGACGAAGGTGACCCCATATTCGTCGGCTTCATCATGGCCGCGTTCTTCGGCGGTGATGATGGTGATGCGATCGGTGCTCATGTCGATATGGCGCAGGATCAGCGGCAGCACGCCCTGGCCGATGCTTCCGAAGCCGACGATGACCAGATTGCCGGCGAAGGAAACGTGTTTCTGCATTCCAGGAACTCCATACGACAAAAGACCGCCCGGGGGCGGTGCGGCGCCCGAGTATAGGGGTAGTCCGCCGAGGAGCAAGGATGCAGTGCTAAAATTAAGGGGGCAGACGCAAAGCCCAAGCGTCTGCCCCCACCGTGGACGGGCCATCGGCCCGTCGCCGGACGACGGGCGTCCGGCGGGGTCGGCGGATCGGATCAGTCGACGCGACGACGGAAAACCAGACGCTGGGCCGGAGTGAAGCCGCTGCGTTCCAGGAACTTCAGCAGCCCGAACCCGTTCCATGCCACTTCGGTCTGCACCCTTTCGACCCGCAACGAGCCAAGGTTGGCAAACAGCTGGCTGAGCAGGGCGCGGCCGACGGCCTGTCTGGCGAAGGCCGGTTCGACGCCGATGGTGTCGAGGATGGCCACCGGCTCGGCCCGGCCGAATTCGCCATAGCCGACCCGGGCCATGACGAAGCCGGCGAAGCAGCCGTCGATTTCGGCGACCAGGGAGACCCGGACGCTGGATTCCCGCATCACTTCGGCGACCTTGCGGCGGTAATAGCCAGTCCTGTCGCGCCCGGTGATCTTGCGGTCCAGGGTGACGATGGCCGTCTGGTCGGCCTCGGTCAGCGACCGTACCGGCACGGTGTCGCGCGACAGGGCGGCATAATCGTCGCCGGACGGGTCGGACAGGTCGATTTCGGCACCGTGACTGGGCAGTTCCACCGGCGCATCGATCTCTACACCGCCGCTGGTGGACCGTTCCAGCATCAGTCGTGGGGCCAGGGCAAAGCCGTTGGCGGCGAAAAAGCGGATCAGGCTGTGTTCGTTCCAATCGGCCTGGGTCACCATTTCCTTGGCGCCACGGGCCTTCATGGTCTGGTCCAGCTGGGTCATCAGCTGGCGGCCGATGCCCTGGCCGCGCTGGCCGGGCTCGACCCCCAGGGCGTCGAGCACCACCACGGGGGCCTGTCCGCCGAACTCGCCGTCCAGCACATGGGCAAAGAAGAACCCGGCCAGACCGTTGCCGTCGGTGGCGACGAAACTGATGAAGGACGCCGGCTCGGCGTCCTGGGCAGCCAGACGGCGACGGTAGAAATCGGCGCGGGGCTGGCCGGTCAGCCGGCGGTCAAGGTCGACTACGCGGTCGAGGTCGGCATGGGTAACGGCGCGCACACTGATGGTCATCGAAAACCCTCCCTAGACGCGTTCCCCTCTCTTGACGCGGTCATGGCGCGGGGGTACGCTTGCGAAACCGATAAATCGGTACGATAATACCGAAATCGCGCCGCGGGTCAAGAGAGGGCTCAGAACATGCAGTGGAATTTCTCGGGCAAGGTGGCGGTCATCACCGGCGGCATGCGGGGAATCGGCCGAACCATCGCCGATTCTCTGGCGGCCGGCGGCGCCGAGGTGCATATTTTCGACCGTGACGTGTCGCAAGCCGTGCCCGCCGGGATGACGGCGCACGCGGTGGACATCGCCGACGCCGACAGCGTGCGCGCCGCCTTCGCCGCCATCGGCAAGCCGGTGACCCTGGTGGTCAACAATGCCGGCATCACCCGCGACCGCACCATCATGCGCATGAGCGATGACGAATGGGGGGCGGTGATCGGGGTCAACCTGACCGGCGCCTTTCACATCATCCGTGCCGCGGCGCCGGGCATGGTCGAAGCCGGGGGCGGGCGCATCGTCAACGTGGTGTCCATCAACGGGCTGCGCGGCAAGATCGGCCAGGGCAATTATGCCGCCGCCAAGGGCGGTCTGGTGACGCTGACCAAGACGGTGGCCAAGGAACTGGGACCCAAGGGGGTGACCTGCAACGCCGTGGCTCCGGGCATGGTGTTGACCGAGATGACCCTGGCCCTGGACCAGAAGTTCCGCGACAAGGCTCTGGACGAGGCGGCCCTGACCATCCTTCCCGATACCGGCGACATCGCCAATGCCGTCCTGTTCCTGCTGTCGGATCTGGCCCGCTGCATCACCGGAGAGGTCATCAAGGTGGATTCCGGTCAATATATCTGACCCCTGCCATCCGGATCGATCGCGGCATTTTCTTGCGTGCGGTCCAGGGGCCGCCTACGATGCCCGTCCATGTAATCGTCTTACTTGTGTCGGGCAGATGGTATCGGCAGCAAAACTCCGGCGTTCGGTCGTCGTGTTGTCGCTTCTGGTTTCGGTCGCGGTCTGCGCCGGCTTTCTGGTCTGGGCGGGGCAGGAGCGGTCCAGGGCGGTCGAGGGGGCGCGATCCCGTGCGTTGCACGCCAGTCAGCTGGCGGCCCAGCGGGTCGATGCCGGGCTGAGCGGCGTCGGCAAGGTTCTGGCCGGTCTCGAATCGGCCTATCGTCTGTTGGGCGACGACAATCCCGAAATGTTGGCTGTCATGCGGCGTCAGATGCCCCTGATCGGCGAGGCCCGTGCCCTGCTGGTCATCGCGGCCGACGGGCAGACGCGTTATGTCAGCAACCAACCCGTTCCCCTGACGCGGCTCGATCTGTCGGACCGGGACTATTTCCGCGTCCACCTGGAATCCGCCGGGCGGACCTTCCTCAGTTCGCCGCTGAAAAGCCGCGGCGACGGGACGTGGGTTCTGGTGGTCAGCCGCTCGATGACCGGGGGACGGGGGGAATTCCTGGGAGTCGTGGCCGCCAGCGTTTCCATCGATGCCTTGTCGGCGGACCTGAAATCGGTGCTTTCCGACGCCGAATCCTCGGCCATGATCATCGACAGCCAGGGCGTCGTCATGGCCCGCTTTCCCGCTTCCGCCGGAGAGATCGGGCAATCCCTGACCGAATTCCCGGTTTTCCACCGGATGCCGGACGAGTGGTCCGGCACCGGGGAGGTCGTGTCCCCGCTGGACGGGCGCGACCGGCTGTACGGCTTTACCCGCAGCCTCGACTTTCCGCACCTGACGGTGGTTTCCCTGGATAGCCGCCGGGTTCTGGGGCAATGGCAGGAACGGATGATCCTGCCGGGGGTGCTGTTGCTGGGGCTGCTGCTGTTGACCGGGGCTCTGGTGTCGCGCCTGCTCGGCCAGTTGCAGAAAATGGAACGGGCGCAGGCCCAGGTGCAGTCGGCGCAGCAGGCCGCCGCCGCCGCCGCCGCCGAAGCCAAGGCCGCTTTCATCGGCTGCGCCAGCCACGAACTGCGCACGCCGTTGACCACCATCGTCGGGTTCGCCGACACTCTGGTTCAAGGCATGCCCGGCCAGGAATGCCAGTCCCGCTGCCATGAATATCTGGGGCATGTCGCCTCGGCCGGCCGCCATCTTCAGGCGGTGGTCAACGATCTGCTGGACCTGGCCCGGATCGAGATCGGCGGTCTGGTGATCGAGCGGGTGCCGGTCGATCTGTCCACCGTGGTGCGCGAGACCCTGCGGTCGGCCCGCGATCTGGCCGCGCGCCGGGATGTCGAACTGATCGGTCTGGGCCTGGACGAGGTGGTCCGTGTCGAGGGCGATAATCTGAGATTGCGGCAAATGCTGCTGAATCTGGTCTCCGAGGCCTTGCGGGTTTCTCCCAAGGGCGAGCGGGTCGAAGTCCGGCTGTCGGTGGCCGGGGCCGATGAGGCCCGCATCACCGTCACCGACCAGGGTCCGGGCATGACCGGGTCGGAGCTGCAATCGGCGATGGCTCCGCTGTCGCGGCCGCCGGCGCATCGGTCGCGTCCGGGCGAGGGAACGGGGCTGGGGCTGCCGCTGGCCGACCAGTTGGCCAAGCTGCATGGCGGCCGGGTCGAAATCGTCAGCCGCAAGGGCGAGGGGACCGTGGTTACCGTGGTCCTGCCGCGCAACCAGCTGGTCACCGGCTGAACGTCCGCCTCGGCCCGGGGGCCTTGCCGCGGCCAAGAATCAGCCGTTTCGCCGTCCGAAAGGGGGGCGCCCCGGTTGCCGGGCCTTGCCCAGCCAGCTTTCCAGCCGGCGCCGTGTCTGGGTGATGCGCCCGACGTCGCCCAGACGGCGACGCAGGAAGGCCAGGCTGTCGGCGGATCCGTCCGACGGGTCGTCCAGCCAGTACAGCACGGTGGCGGAATAGACCGCCGCCAGGGTGGCCCGCTTGGTATACCAGGAGAAATCGTGGGAGCGGTCGCCAGCGGCCTGCCAGACGGCATCCACGGTGCGCCAGGTGATGCGGGCGGCGACGGCGGCGTTTCCCGGCAGGGCCAGCAGGGACAGGGCGCGGCGAACGGCTTCGCGGTGCGGGGACCAGCGTTCCAGGCGGATGGCGATGGCGCGATGGATCCGGTCGGGAATCTTCAGGGCCGCCATGTCGACCCCGGCAAGGTCGTCCACCATCATCCGGTCGGCCAGCCCGACGAAATGTTCCACCGCCGCCACCGGCCCGGCCGGAAAGGCGCGCTCGGCCATGTCGGATTCCAGTCCTTCCGCCTCGGCCGCAGCAACCAGAGCCGCCTGCGACCATCCTTCGAAGACGGCGTGGGGCAGGGTGGCCAGGACCAGCCGGTCGCGGATGGCATCGAATTCCGGGTCGCTCATCGGGTCTGCTCCTCCAAAGCCTTGCGGACCTCGTCGGCAAAGCCGAAGCCTGTCAGGCTGTCCATGCGCATGGGGTACAAGACCCCGTCCAGATGGTCGCATTCGTGCTGGACCACACGGGCGTGAAAGCCGTGAGCCTCGCGTTCCAGCCATTCTCCCGACGGCTGGAAGCCGCCATAGCGGATGTGGGCGAAGCGCGGCACCGCCCCGGTCAGACCGGGAAGCGACAGGCACCCTTCGTAACCGACATGGCGCTCTCCGTCGAGCGGTTCGATGATCGGATTGATCAGGATCGTCAACGGGACCGCCCGGCCCTCGTTGCGGTGGGCCGGGGCGCGGAAGATCACCAGCCGCAGCGGTACATGGACTTGCGGCGCGGCCAGACCGGCGCCGCCGGCATCTTCCATCGTCTCGATCATGTCGCCGACCAGGGCGGCGATTTCCGGGGCGGCAGGGTCCGGGACCGGCTCGGCTGCGCGGGCCAGAACGGGGTGGCCCATGCGGGCGATCTTCAATAGGGCCATAAGATTCGAATCTATCCCTTCACAAGGCTGTGGTCCTGTGCTATCAAGCCGCTTCCCGGACGGTCTGATGCCGTGCGTCGGGATGCTATTCAGCGTAGAGGAGCGGTGACGTAACGTGCAAGTTCTCGTTCGTGACAACAACGTCGATCAGGCCCTTAAGGCGCTCAAGAAGAAAATGCAGCGCGAGGGCGTCTTCCGCGAGATGAAGCTGCGCCGCAACTACGAGAAGCCCTCGGAGCGTCGTGCCCGTGAACAGGCCGAGGCCGTGCGCCGCGCCCGCAAGCTGGAGCGTAAGCGCCTGGAGCGTGAGGGCTTCTGAAGTCTTTCACGTCTAATTTTTCAGGCCGGCCTTCCAGCTGACCGAAGTCAAATACCTGAGAGCGCCGCGATGTCACAGTCGCGGCGCTCTTGGTGTGTGCCTTGCGCTTCCGCTTGGGTACCTCCCCCTGTCCCCGTCCCCCGGTGGACGTCCGGCACCACCAAGGGCACGTCCGCTGCATATTTTTTAGTCATGCATGCTGCCTCGTATGGCATGCCTATTTCGCATGCATGTGCGCAGCCTTGTCGCTGGTTGGGCTGTTGTGCGCCCGGTAATGTTGGATCTTCTCCGCTTCATTACACAGGAGGGTCCGCATGTCCTCGATCGCCCAATTGCTGGAACTGACCAGTTCGGTCGCCGCCGTGACCGATCAGAAGATTGACCGCATCCACGGTATTACCCGCCGCTCGCGCATGCTGGCGCTCAATGCCTCGATCGAGGCGCAGCGCGTCGGGCAGATGGGGCGCGGTTTCGCCGTGGTCGCCGACGAGGTCAAGTCGGTTTCGGGAGAAATCGCCCAGTTGACCGATTCCCTGCGCGGAGAGCTGAAAGGGCAACTGGCGGTTCTGTCGCAGCATGGACGGGATCTGGCCGCCGAAGTCGACCGGGTCCGCGGCGAGCGGCTGGCCGATCTTGCCCATAACGCCGTCGAGATCGCCGACCGCAACCTGTACGAACGCTCGTGCGACGTGCGCTGGTGGGCCACCGACCCGGCCGTGGTCGATTGCGCAGCCGATTCCGCCGATGAACGGCGTGCCTGGCATGCCGGCAAGCGGCTGGGGGTGATCCTGGATTCCTATACCGTCTATCTGGACCTGTGGGTTGCCGACGCCCAGGGGCGGGTCATCGCCAACGGCCGCCCCCGTGCCTATCCCCAGGTCATCGGCAGCGACGTCTCGAAACAGCAATGGTTCATCGACGCCATGAGCACCCGCAATGGCGGCGAGTTCGCCGTCGCCGACATCTGCCGCACGCCCGCCTTGAACGGGGCCATCACCGCCACTTACGCCACCGCCATCCGCAAGGACGGCGAGGCCGACGGCGCCCCCATCGGAGCGATGGGCATCTTCTTCGATTGGGAGGCGCAAAGTCTGGCCATCGTCGACGGGGTGCGCCTGGGGTCCGAGGAAAAGTCCCGGTCACGGTGCATGATTTTGGACCGCAACCATCGGATCATCGCCGATTCGGCCCGATTCGGCCTGTTGACGGAACATTTCGCCCTGGAAACCGCCGGGCAGAATCACGGCTTCTACATGGACGGCGACACCCTGGTCGGCTTCGCCCTGACGCCCGGTTACGAAACCTATGCGGGCCTGGGCTGGTATGGGGTGATCCTGCAGAATGCCTGAACACAGACAAAAACGGCGGAACCCCAAGGGGCTCCGCCGCTTTGCCTGACCGGACCGTCAGCCCAGGGCGCCGACGATTTCCTCGGTCACCTTCTTGGCATCGCCGAACAGCATCATGGTGTTCGGGCGGAAGAACAGTTCATTGTCGACGCCGGCATAGCCCGACGCCATCGACCGCTTGATGAACAGCACCGTCTTGGCCTTTTCGACATCCAGGATCGGCATGCCGTAGATGGCCGAGGTCGGGTCGGTCTTGGCCGCCGGGTTGGTCACGTCGTTGGCGCCGATCACGAAGGCCACGTCGGCGGTGCCGAATTCGTGGTTGATTTCTTCGAGTTCGAACACCTCGTCATAGGGAACGTTGGCTTCGGCCAGCAGCACGTTCATGTGGCCGGGCATGCGGCCGGCCACCGGATGGATGGCATAGCGCACGTCCACCCCTTCGGCCTTCAGCATGTCGGCCATTTCGCGCAGGGCGTGCTGGGCCTGGGCCACCGCCATGCCGTAGCCCGGCACGATGATGACCTTGGACGAGTTCTTCATGATGAAGGCGGCGTCGTCGGCCGAGCCGGCCTTGACCGCCTTGTCGCCACCGGGGCCGCCGGTCGCCGCCGCACCGGCGGTTTCACCGCCGAAGCCGCCCAGGATGACGTTGAAGATCGAGCGGTTCATGCCCTTGCACATGATGTAGGACAGGATCGCGCCCGAGCTGCCCACCAACGCGCCGACGATGATCAGCAAGGGGTTGCCCAGGGTGAAGCCGATGCCGGCCGCCGCCCAGCCCGAGTACGAGTTCAGCATCGACACCACCACCGGCATGTCGGCGCCGCCGATGGGCAGGATCAGCAGGAAGCCCAGGGCCAGGGCGACCAGGGTGATCAGGATGAACAGCGAGGTCGAGCCGCCGGACAGCGAGAACAGCACGATCAGCACCAGCATGGCCAGCCCCAGGCCGGCATTCAGCATGTGCTGGCCGGGGAACACCAGCGGCTTGCCCGACACCAGACCCTGCAGCTTGGCGAAGGCCACCAGCGAGCCGGTGAAGGTGATGGCGCCGATGGCGACGCCCAGGCTCATCTCGATCAGCGAGGCGACCTTGATGCCGCCGTCGGCGGCGACGATGCCGTAGGCGTTGGGGGCTGCCAGGGCGGCGCCGGCGACGAACACCGCCGCCAGACCGACCAGCGAGTGGAACGCCGCCACCAGCTGGGGCAGGGCGGTCATCTCGATCTTCTTGGCCACCACCCAGCCGATGCCGCCGCCGATGGCGATGCCCAGCGGGATCAGCAGGAACGAGGCGTTGGGGGTGAAGACGGTGGTGGCGATGGCGATGGCCATGCCGACCATGCCCCAGGTGTTGCCCCCGCGCGAGGTTTCGGGCGACGACAGGCCCCTCAGCGCCATGATCATGCAGACCGCGGCGACAAGGTAGGCGAATTGCGTGAGATTGGCAGACATCGTCCCGCCCCCTTACTTTTGCTTCTTCTTGAACATCGACAACATCCGCTGCGTCACCAGGAAGCCGCCGAAGATGTTGACCGACGCAAGGATGACGCCGAAAAAGCCCAGCGTCTTCGACGCCGCGACATCGGTGGACGCGGCGACCAAGGCGCCGACGATGATCACCGACGACACCGCGTTGGTCACCGCCATCAGCGGCGAATGCAGTGCCGGGGTGACCCGCCAGACGACGTAATAGCCGACGAAGCAGGCCAGAACGAAGACGGTGAACAGGCTCATGAAGCCGATGCCGTCGCCGGTATGGACGGCCAGCTGGGTGGCCTGCTGCGCCAGCAATGCGGCCTTCTGGGCCACGGCTTCGGCATCGGTGGCCAGCTTGGCCGCGCCGTCGACAAGTTCCTTGGGATCCATCGCCTTATCTCCTTAGCCGGCGAGCGCGGGGTGGACGACCTGGCCGTCGCGGGTGACGCAGCAGCCCTTCAGGATCTCGTCCTCCCAGTTGAATTTCATGTCCTTGGTCTCCTTGTCGACCAGCGGGGTGATGAAATTCAGCAGGTTCTTGGCGTAAAGCGCCGAGGCGTCAACGGCCAGGCGGGCCGGCACGTTGCCGTGCCCGACCAGGGTGACGCCATGCTTTTCGACCACCTTGTCCATTTCCGACAGCGGACAATTGCCGCCGGCTTCCACCGCCAGGTCGACGATGACCGAACCGGGACGCATGCCCTTGACCATCTCTTCGGTGATCAGCACCGGGGCCGGCTTGCCGGGGATCAGGGCGGTGCAGATGGCGATGTCGGTCTTGGCCAGGGTCTCGGCGATCTTGGCAGCCTGCTTCTTCTTGTAATCCTCGCCCATTTCCTTGGCGTAGCCGCCGGCGGTCTCGGCGTCCTTGGTGGCTTCCGGATCGACCTCGACGAACTTGCCGCCCAGGCTTTCCACCTGTTCCTTGACCGCCGGGCGGACGTCGAAGGCATAGACCACGCCGCCCATGCGCTTGGCGGTGGCGATGGCCTGCAGGCCGGCGACGCCGGCGCCCAGGATCAGGAAGCGGGCCGGGGCGATGGTGCCGGCGGCGGTCATCATCATCGGCACGGCGCGCTTGAATTCGTGCACCGCGTCCAGCACCGCCTTGTAGCCGGCCAGGTTGGCCTGCGACGACAGGATGTCCATGCTTTGGGCGCGGGTGATGCGCGGAACCAGTTCCATCGCGAAGGCGGTCACCTTCCTGGCGGCCAGCGCCTGCACCATCTCCTTGTTGGTCAGTGCCGCCAGACTCGAGATCAGGATGCCGCCTTCCTTGAACAGGGCGATCTCGTCATCGGTCGGGCGCTGTACCTTCAGGACCACGTCGGCGCCGAAGGCAGTCCCGGCGTCGGGGGCGATGGTTGCCCCGGCATCCTGGTAAACCTGATCGGCGATGGACGCGCCGGCACCGGCGCCGGTTTCCACCATCACATCGAAGCCCAGCTGAATGAGCTTCTTTACGGTATCGGGCGAGGCCGCGACGCGAGCCTCACCGGCACGCCGCTCCTTCGGTATGGCGATCTGCATTATCATTTCCCCTGCTGCGAGACACGGACCGCTTTATATTAGTTTAAGGTTATACGCGGTCTGGGCCGCGTTGCCAATCGGATACGGGAAATTTTACACCGGACATGCGCCCCCGTCCTGCCTTTTTATTGCGTTCCGGCGGCTATTTCCGAAATGAAAGCGCCCCATCCGATGCTGCGCTGCACCATAGGCGGTCTGGGTACACTACATTGTTCGTCGAAGCGAGTGCTTGTTGACGCTTATGGCTTCTGGGTGGCTGATGCGGATGGCCGCATCCCCACCTGAAGGTGTGGCATCGCCTGCGGTGGATGCCGGGCCGACGGCCGGTGCGGGCGGCATGAATGAGGAGAAAATACGTACTTTTTGCTTGACCTGTGTGCGTAACGCAGGCTTTTGTCGGCGTCGACGAATGTTGCCGCGTGGTTGTGGAAAATGCTCTGCGGTGCTGTGGACGGATGCTTGTCCGTTGACGGGGCCACGATTCCCGGATTTCCATCGTCCCGGGCGGAAGGGAGTTGAGAATGGATGGTTTTTTGACTTGGACTCCCGAATTGTCGGTCGGCATCGATATTCTCGACGGCGACCATCAGGGGTTCTTTGAACTGGCGGCGGTTCTGCACGACGCGCAGCAGGCCGATCCGGTGGAGCGCCACATGGTCGCGCTCAGCGCCATCGGTCTGCTGGAGGAGTATGTCGAAGGCCACTTCCTGCGGGAGGAGCGGGCGATGGAAAAGGCCGGCTATCCCGGACTGGCCCGTCATCGCGAACTGCACCAGGCCTTCCGGGAACAGGTCGCTGCCACCGCCCGGTCCTACAAGGAGGGCGACACTGCCGCTGCCGAATCCCTGGCCCAGCTGGTGGTTTCGTGGCTCAGTGCGCATATCGCCAACGTCGACCATGACTACATGGGGACGGTCAAGCCGTCCGACGTCGACGCATCTTCGCTGATGCTGCTGGTTCTGGCGGCCTCGGAGGAAGAGGTCGACGAGGAATGAAGATCTGAGCCAGGGAGAGGAGGCGGGTATGAGCGCCAGAGAGAACATAGAAAAAGCCATCGCCGCCCACAATGCCTGGCGGGCCAGGGTCGCGGACTATGTCCGCGCGCGCGCGCGCATCGAGCCGGATGTGGTCGAGACCATCGGCGACGACCATGCCTGCGATTTCGGGAAATGGCTGTTCGGCCCGGAGACCCGGGATTACCGGGCCATGCCGGAATATGACGTGATCTGCCGTCTGCACGCCAAGTTCCATGCCACGGCGGCGTCGGTCTGCTGCAAGGTCAATGATGGCGACAAAGGCGGCGCCGAGGCGATGATGACCCCGCACGGCGAGTACCCGCTGGCTTCGAACAAGTTGCTTCTTGCCCTGAATACCTTCCACAAGATGTTCTGAGCCGGCGCCGTCAGGCGCTGGCATAGCGCCGCCGGATGGGGATGGGTCCGGCCACATGGACATCGACCCTGATCCGGAGACGGGGGCTTTAGCCGATAAATCAACGGTAGCGCGACACCAGTTTCAGCATGGTGTCCAGGCTGATCGAGGCGAAGGTGGCGCGGGCGGTGTCCTCGATCTCGGTCAGGACCCGGCACAGGCCCTGCCCCTCGGGGGTGCCGTCGCCGTCCTCGCGCTCGCCCTGGGCGATGGGGTCGATGGTTTCGAACAGCTGGATCACGTCCAGCAGCGTGGTGCGCCGGGCGTGGCCGGAAAAACGATAGCCGCCGCCGGCGCCGCGCACCGCCTCGACCAGCCCGACCCGGCCCAGCGAACGCAGGACCTTGGCCAGATGGTTGGTGGAGATGCCGTATTTCTCGGCGATTTCGTTGGCCGACAACTGGCGGGTCGGGTCGGCGGCCAGTTCCAGGACGGCGAACAGGGCGCAGCGGGTGGCCTTCTGCAGCTTCATGGCTACAGATCCTTTTCAAGCTGGATGAAGGGGCCGGCCATCATTCCCTGACTGCGGAAGAAGCTCATCACCAGGGTATCGTCGCGGGCCAGCATGGTCCGAACCTGGGTGACGCCGGCCTTGCGGAAGCGGTCGCAGACCGCTTCGAACAGGGTCTGGGCGATATGCGCGCTGCGGGCTTCCTGATCGACGCCGATGGCGAACACCCAGCCGCAGGGCGGCGAGCCGAATTCCCAGGCGCGGATTTCGCCGATGATGAAGCCCAGAACCTTGTCCCCGTCCGCGGCGCACAGGAAGAAGCGGTTGCGGCGGGTCTTCGAGGCCCGCGGCTGATTCTCGTCGCCGGTACAGGAATAGCGCCCGAAGATATCGGCCCAGTAATCGGGCTTTTCGATCCCGGTGATCTCGACGTCCAGGCGGACCACCTGCGGCAGGTCGTCGGGTCTGGCCAGGCGAATGGCGTAGGCGCGGTCACCCGCACGGCACTGCGCATCGGACATGCGGCGAAGCCCTCCTCAATCCTGAATCCGTTCTAGGGCAGGGCGGAGGAATTGACAATGGTAAATCGGCACGGGAATGCGTGTTTCTGTTCCGGGGCTTAGCCTTCATGCCGGCGATAGGCGATGCAGTCGTCGCAGACCGTGCCGCGGACGTCCCGGGCCAGGTTGGCCGCCCGCAGGGCACGGAAGTGCGGCGAGTTCCACGCTTCCATGAACGGGGTCACCGTCAGGTCGCCCATGTTGAAGCGGCCGTCATGGTCGAAGCAGCAGGCCGACAGGTGACCGTCCCAGGTGACGTGGCCCTCGGTGAACAGCGCCCAGCAGGGCAGGGGATCGCGCATGGCCCCGGCGCGGCCGACATTGCCGGCGACCGGAACGGTGCCGCGCTCGCCGGTGGTCAGGCCAGCCTGGCCGTACAGCGGCAGCCAGTAATGCTGGTCCACGGCCGGGGCGATCTTTTCCACGGCGGCCGCCATGCGGTCGCGCTGTTCGCCGTCATACTGGATCGACGAGGCGTACAGGCCGCAGCGATGGCCGGTGCGGGCGGCGACCTCGTCGCGCACGTCCCGCGCCGCCTGGATGTTGGCGACGACGGTGTCGAAGCAGTCGACCCGGGTGATTTCCCTGGCCTGGGCGGCATCGGCCCAGTTGAACGAGAATTTGAGCGAGTCCAGACCGGCCTCGAACAGCGCCCGCAGCCTGTCGGGGGTCGCCAGCCGGCCGTTGGTGGTCAGGAAGACGTAAGGATAGCCGATCTCTTGCTTGGCGATGGCGACGGCTTCGGCCAGACGGGGATAGAGCAGCGATTCCCCCAGGTAGAACATCCCCAGTTCGCGCACGCCGGCATCGCGCATTTCGCGCATCAGGCGGACCAGCAGGTCCCAGTCCATGTCGCGCTTGTCGCGCAGCTTCTGGCTGGTCGCGCAGAAGAAGCAGGACAGGTCGCAGCGCGCCGTCAGCTCGATCTTGACGCTGGGCGGGCAGGGCGGCGCCTCGCAACGGAAATCGGGGGGGATGCGGGTGATGTTGTCGATGCGCTCGGTGATCATGGCGGCCCCTTTCTGCTTGGGCAGCCAATAGCACGAAAGGATTTACGAACCGTGAGCGCCGCACCAGCCGCGCCACAGATCGCGGAACGCGCCTTCCAGTTCTTCGGCATGGCGGTCGAAATCCATGATCGGGGACGCCTGCATGGCCGGGCGCAGCATCCGGCGGTATTCGGCCAGCCGGCCGGGATCGGCGGCCAGGGTCCGGGCCTTGGCGACGTATTCCCCGGGGGTGAAGGCCGCCAGTTCGCGGGCGCCGATGCGGTTCAGGTGGCTGAAGGTGAAGCGGCCATAGACGCCGCCGCCGACCAGGGTGACCACCGGCACGCCCATCCACAGGGCGTCCTCGCTGGTGCGCCCGCCGGTGAACGGGGTGGTGTCCAGCATGACGTCGACCCGGTTCAGGGTTTCCAGGTGCTGCCGGTAGCCGGGGACGCGTCCCATCAGTTCCAGGCGGTCGCCGCCGATGCCGCGGCGGTCCAGCCGCCCGCGCACCCGGGCGGCCAGTTCCGGGTCGGACAGGCCGCCCCCCTTGATCAGCAGGCGCGAGCCCGGAACCGCCCGCAGCACCGCCGCCCACAGGTCCAGGCTGGCGTCGGACAGCTTGGCCGGATTGTTGAAGCTGGCGAAGGTGACGAAACCGTTGTCCAGACAGGGCGGCGGACCGATATCGGGAGCCAGGTCGTAGCGCGTGACCTGGAATCCCCCCGGCAGGCTGACGGGACGCTCGACGCACAGCGCCGGGATCGAACCATCGAAATCCAGCCAGGGATCGATGATGGTGGCGTCGAAGGCCGACAGGCCGGTGGTCGGCGAATTGCACAGATAGCTGACCTGCACCGGGGCCGGCTTGCGGGCGCAGACCAGGATGCGGTTGTCGCTCCAGTGGCCCATCGGATGAACCAGGATGTCGATGCGGTCGGCGCGGATGGCATCGGCCACCTGCTGGTCGGTCATGGTGTGGACGAAGGTCCAGGAATCGGCGTCGGCCCGCATGCGGGCCGTTTCCTCGTCGGGGGACGGCACATGGGCGTAGACCGAGACATGGACGCGGTCGCGGTGATGATGGTGCAGGACCGGGGCGATGTTCTGGCGCAGCACGTGGTGGCACAGCGACGGCGACAGATAGCCCACCCGCAGCACGCGGGAGGCGTCTCCATCGACCAGGGCCGGCTTGGCCAGGGCTTTCAGCGGCGGTTCGCGCAGGGCGCCGAAGGCGCGGAACTCGGCCGTTACCTCGGCGGGGGCGACGCCGTCCATGAACGGCAGCGTCACCAGCAGCGCATGGTGCGGCAGGGCGACGTCGGGGGCCAGACGGACCGCCTGACGCAAGGCGGCCACGGCGCCGTCCATGTCGCCCAGGGTTTCCAGCACGTTGCCCAGGTTGGCCAGCATGGCGGCGCTGGCCGGGGCGCGGCGCAGCGTCTCGGCCGCCTCGCCGGGCCGGCCCAGCTTGTGCAGCACCTGTCCCAGGTTGATCAGGGCGTCGGCGAAGCCGGGAACCCGGTCCAGCGACCGGCGCAGCGCCGTCTCGGCTTCCGCCAGCCGGCCCAGCCGCATCAGGGCATGGCCCCGGTTGTTGTCGGGGCGGGGGTCGCCGGGCGACAGGCGGGCCGCCCGCTCGAACAGCGGGAATGCGGCTTCGGTATCCAGGCGGGCGGCCAGCAGGGTCGCCAGATTGTAGACGGCGTCGGCCAGGTCGGGGGCATTGTCCACCGCCCGGCGGAAGGCGGCCTCGGCGCCGTCCTGATCGCCCAGGGCGTGCAGGGCGTTGCCCAGGGTGTTCCATGCCTTGGGATGGCCGGAATCCAGCTCGACGGCGCGGCGGGCCAGCGGGACCGCCTCGGCCGGGCGTCCGCGCTGCAGGGCGATCACCGCCAGCAGGTGGCGGGCCTCGGCGTGGCCGGGGTCGGCGGCGGCGATGCGGCGATAGACCGGCTCGGCCCGGTCCAGCAATCCGGCCCGGTGGTCGGCCAGGGCGGCGGCCAGCATGTCGGGACCGGTCACGGCGCGGCCATCGGTTCGTACCAGTCCCGGGGAAAGCCGGCCTCGGCGCGGGCGGCATGGTTGAACGGGGCCTTCAGGCCGCCGGGGAAGCGTTCGCCCAGCAGGGACTGGTAATGGGCGCGGGGCGACAGGCCCCGGCGTTCGGCCAGATGGGTGAACCAGCGCACGCCGGCGGCGACGTGGCGGATTTCGTCGCGATAGATCACCTCCAGGGCCGGCGGGGTCAGGGTGTCGCCGTTGGCGGCCAGCCGGGCGATGGTGGCCGGGGTGGTGTCGAGGCCGCGGGCCTCCAGGGTCATCGGCACCACCACCAGCCGGGCCAGCAGGTCGTCGGCGGTCTTTTCCGCCGCCTGCCACAATCCGTCATGGGCCGGCAGGTCGCCATAGGCGGCCCCCAGGCTGCCCAGCAATTCCTGCAGCATCTCGAAATGGACGGCCTCGTCCAGGGCCACCTGGACCCAGTCGCCGTAAAAGCCGCGGGGCATGGATTCGCGCGGGAAGCGGGCGACGATGTCCCAGGCCAGGTCGATGGCGTTCAGCTCGATGTGGGCCAGGGCATGCAGCAGGCCGATGCGTCCCCGCTCGCCGCCATAGGCCCGGCGGGGCATCTCGCGGGGCGGCAGCAAGGCGGGGCGGGGCGGACGGGCCGGACGCGGCGGCGGCACCGGGGCGGCGGCCGGGCCCAGCCGGCCCTGCGCCCAGTCGGCGGCGAAGCGCCGGGTCAGACGGCACTTTTCGGCGGGGTCGGCGGCGGTCAGGACGGCGATGGCGGCCTCGGCCAGACAGTTCATCCGGCCAGCCTTTTCAGGATGTCGGCGGCATGGCCGGTGACCTTGACCTTGCGCCATTCGGCGGCCAGCTTTCCGGCCGGGTCGATCAGGAAGGTCGACCGCTCGATTCCCATGTAGGTGCGGCCGTACATGGATTTCTGCTTCCACACGCCGAACATCCCGCACAGGGCGCCGTCCTCGTCCGAGGCCAGCGGGAAGGGCAGCTCGTGCTTGGCGCGGAACTTGGCGTGGCTGGCCAGGGAATCCTTGGAAACCCCCAGGATCTCGGCGCCGGCCCGGCGGAAATCCTCGATGGCGTCGCGGAACTGCCGGGCTTCGCTGGTGCAGCCCGAGGTGTCGTCCTTGGGGTAGAAGTAAAGAACCAGATGCTTGCCGGCGTAATCGGCCAGCGAGCGCGGCCCCTCGTCGGTGACGGTGGCGAAGGCGGGGACGGGTTGGCCCGGGATAAGAGTCATGGCGGGGTCCTTTCAGGTTTCGTCGGGGCCGATGCGTTCGCGCTCGGCCCGGCCGGGGCGGCCGACCAGACGCTCGAACACCTCAAGGGCATCGCGGGCGCAATCGTCCATGCGGTCGACCAGGGTCTTGAAATCGATCAGGCCGGTGGTGCGCACCAGCACGTCCTTCAGGCCGCGCGGCGCCGTCCGTTCGTCGAAGGCCCCGGCCACGGTCTGGCGCAGCACCAGTTGCACCGCCGACCACAGCCGCCAGGCCTCGACCAGGGAGTCGCAGTCGGAGCCGTCCAGAAGCCCGGCTTCGGCGCTCCGTTCCAGGGCGTCGCGGGTGTTGGTGGCCAGGATTTCCGGATGTTCGGGGCCGTGGCGCAACTGCAGGTATTGGGCGGTGAATTCGATGTCCACCAGCCCACCGCGCAGATGCTTGACCTCCCAATGGCTTTCGGCCTTGTGTTCGCGGGCCATGCGTTCGCGCATTTCGGCGACGTCCATGACCAGGCGGCCGGGCTCGCGCCGGTTGGCCAGGGTTTCGGCGATGATCGCCTGCACCTTGCCGGCGACCGCCCCGCTGCCGGTGACGACGCGGGCACGGGTCAGGGCCATGTGTTCCCAGGTCCAGGCGGATTCCGCCTGATAGCGCCGGAAGGATTCGATGCTCGACGCGATGGGGCCGGCATTGCCCGACGGGCGCAGGCGCATGTCGACCTCGTACAAGGTGCCCTCGGCGGTCTTGGCGGTCAGGGCGTTGACGATGCGCTGGGTCAGGCGGGCGTACCACGTCGTCACCGCCAGCGGACGCGGGCCATCGGATTCCGCGCCCGGATCGGGGCAGTCGTAGACCAGGATCAGATCCATGTCCGAGGTGGCGGTCATCTCGTGTCCGCCCATCTTGCCCAGCGCCACGATGCACCACGAGCCCCCGTCGATGCGGCCGTGATTGCGGATGAATTCCTCTTCCACCCGTGGGCACAGGCGGTCCAGAACCGCGTCGGCGATGTCGGAAAAGGCCCTGGCGGCACGGTCGGTGTCCAGCATGGTGCGCAGGGTCTGCACCCCGACCTGGAACTTGCGGTCGTTGGCCCAGCGGCGGGAAACGTCCAGCACTTCCTGGATGTCGCCGGCCTCGGCCAGGGCCTTTTCCAGATCGGCGGCCATGCCGGACATGGGCGGCGGCGGCTCCGAGAAGGCCGGCGTCAGCACCGAATCCAGCAAGGTGGTGTGGCGGGCCAGATGTTCGGCCAGTTTCGGGGCGTTGCCCATCAGCTCGGCGACCAGATCCAGCAGCGACGGGTTGGAATAGAACAGCGAGAACACCGGGACGCCGGCCGGCAGCCGCGACAGGAATTCGTCGAAGCGCATGAAGGCGTCGTCGGGACTGGAGGTCGCCGCCAGGGCCGTCAGCAGGGTCGGGGTCAGCTCGGTCAGCAATTCGCGGGCACGGGTCGACCGGGTGGCGCGGATGCGGCCGTGGTGCCAGCCGCGGATGGTCGAACAGACCGCGTCGGCGTTGGCGAAGCCCATCTGGGTGATGGTGCTCATGGTCTCGGGGTCGTTCTCGCCGCCGGTGAAGACCAGATTGCCCTGGCCGCCCAGGGCGGGCGCGTCCTCGAACAGGCCGGCATAGTGGGTTTCCACCGTCTGCAGCCGGGCCGTCAGGGCGGCGGCGAAGGAAGCCGCGTCGGGAAAGCCGGCGAAGGCGGCGATCTCGGCCAGCCGCGACGGCTGATCCGGCAGGGTCTGGGTCTGCTTGTCGTCGACCATCTGCAGCCGGTGTTCCAATTGCCGCAGGAAGCGGTAGGCCTCTTCCAGCTGTTCGGCCGCCGACTGGTCGATATGGCCGGAACCGGCCAGGGCGTGCAGCGCCGCCAGCGTGGCGGACGATCGCATTTCGGGCTGGCGGCCGCCCCAGATCAGTTGCTGGGTCTGGGCGAAGAACTCGATCTCGCGGATGCCGCCGCGGCCCAGCTTGATGTTGTGGCCGGCAACGGCGATGTCGCGGCCGCCCTTGTAGGCGTTGATCTGGCGCTTGATCGAGTGGATGTCCTGGATGGCGGCGAAGTCCAGCGACTTGCGCCAGATGAACGGGCGCAGGAAGCGGATGAAGGCGGTCCCGGCCAGATCGTCGCCGGCGATGGGGCGGGCCTTGATCATGGCGGCCCGTTCCCAGTTCTGGCCGAACCCCTCGTAATAGGTTTCGGCAGCGGCCAGGGACACCGCCACCGGGGTGGCGCCGGGATCGGGGCGCAGGCGCAGGTCGGTGCGGAACACGTAGCCGGCGGCGGTGCGCTCGTCCAGGATCTTGACCAGATCCTTGGTGATGGCGATCACGCATTCCGGGATCGAGCGGCGACCGTGATAATCGATGCGTTCGTGGTCGTAGAAGACGATGATGTCGATGTCGGACGAGTAGTTCAGCTCGCGGGCGCCGAACTTTCCCATGCCCAGCACGATGATGCCGCAATCCTTTTCCGGATCGTCGGGATGGGCCAGCACGATATCGCCGCGCCGCGCCTCGCGCAGCAGCAGGAAGCGCAGGGCGTGGCGGGCGGCGGCCTCGGCGAAGTCGGACAGCGCCCCGGTGACCTTTTCCAGCGGCCAAGTGCCGGCGATGTCGGCCAGCCCCACCAGCAGGGCGGTGCGCCGCTTGGCGATGCGCAAGGCGTGCATCAGCCGCGCCATGTCGGTTTCGCCCTCCAGCTCCGCCGCCAGTCCGGCGGCCAGGTCCGCCAGGGCGTGGTCCGGGCCTTGCTCCAGCAGGCGGCACAGGAAGGCCGGTTCGAACACCGCGCACTGGGTCAGGAACGGCGAATGGGCGAAAATCGCCCGCAACAGCTTTTCCGCCATCGAATCGCCGGAAAGCTGGCGCATCCGTTGGGCCAGGGTGGCGTCTTCGGTCTCGGCCGCGACCTCGGCCCAGCGTTCGAAGCCAAGGGCCATGCGGGAAGGATCGCCGGAAACCGGCAAAACCCGTTCATCGATTGGAAACTTCACCTTGTGTAGTCCTTACGGGTGTGATTGCTTCCCAACTTGCTGAAGGCAGGCGCGGGGGTCAAGTCGGCGATGGAGGCGAAGGTCTAGTGGTTCACGGTGCCGTCAGAAGCCTGTTCCAACTTCTTGGAGTCACCGTCGTCGGCTTTCTGATCGCGGTTCCTGTCGTCATGTGGCGGCTGTCCGAGGGGCCGATCTCCCTTGCGTTTATGACCCCCTACATCGAAGAGGCCCTGGGCGCCCGGGATGGCGGACTGTCGATCCGCCTCGACAATACCGTACTGGCTCTGTCCGGCAAAGACCGCAGCCTGGAAATCCGCGCCCTGGGGGTACAGGCCTTCGTTCCCGGTTCGCCGAACCCCATCACCTCGGTTCCGGAAATGGCGCTGACCCTGAACGGCCGCGCCCTGTTCTCCGGCGTCATCGCCCCCAGTTCGATCACGTTGTCGCGCCCCCGGCTCCATCTGGTCCGCGGAACCGACGGCGGTCTGCAATGGGGCATCGGCTTCGGCGAGGAAGACGGCCAGGGCGCCCCCGCCGGCGCGTCGGACGACATTGTCCGCCGCCTGCTCGGCGCGCTGGTGGGCGATCCCGATCCCGACCGCCCCGGTCGCCATCTGCAACGCGCCGCCATCATCGACGCCGACCTGCAGGTCGAGGACCGGCTGCTGGGCACCACCTGGCACGCCCCCGACGTCGACCTGACCCTGAAACGGGTGCCGCAGGGCCTGGCGGTCACCGCCGACATGGCGCTGGACCTGGGGGGGGAACAGGGATCGGTCGAGGGCAGCATCACCTATGCCAAGGCCGACGACAGCATCGACGGCGAACTGTTCGTGGCCGGGATCCGTCCGGCGGCGCTGGCCCGTCTGGGCGGGCCGCTGACCCAGCTCAGGCTGCTGGACCTGCCGCTGGCCGGCACGGTCCGGGCCAGGGGCAGGGTCGACGGCCGCATCGATACGCTGTCGCTGGAAATGGCCGGCGGGTCGGGAACCCTGGATCTGCCGGCTCCGGTGTCGATGCGGCGGACGGTGGACAGCGTCTCGCTGAAGGCGCGGGCCGTCGACGGGATGAAGCGGGCCGAACTGGAGGAGCTGGCCATCGATTTCGGCGGACCGCGGCTGCTGCTGACCGGACAGGCCGACGGCCTGGGCGGCGACAGCCTGGTCAGGCTGGACGCCGTCCTCAGCAATGTGCCGTTCGACGAGCTGCCGCGCCTGTGGCCGGCGGTGGTCGCCCCCAATGCCCGGGAATGGGTGCTGAAGAACATGTCGCGGGGCATCGCCCGCGAGGCGCGGGCCACCCTGGCGGGGCGGTCGCCCCTGGGCACGTTCGAGGATCTGCTGCTGGACCATGTCGGCGGGGAAATCCGGGGCGACGGCGTCACCGTCGATTACCTGCATCCCATGCCGGTGGTCCGCAACGCGGCCGCCGTCGCCACCTTCGACGCCAAGGAATTCCGCATCGCCATCAAGGCCGGCGACGTGTTCGGCCTGAAGGCCCGCGACGGCACCATCGTCCTGTCCGGGCTGGACGCCGCAGACCAGTTCGCCGACATCGACCTGACCATCGCCGGGCCGGCCCCCGATGCGCTGAAGCTGATCGACAGCCCGCCGCTGCGCTATTCCCAGGCCCTGGGCATCGATCCGGCGACGGTGGGCGGCGACGCCGTGGCGCGCGTCCGTCTGAAGTTTCCGCTGCTGAAGAATCTTCGCCTGGACGATGTCGGCGTCAATGTCCAGGCCTCGGTCAAGGGGGTGTCGCTGCCCAAGGTGGTGATGGGGCTGGACCTGACCGGCGGCGACCTTGACCTGATCGTCGACGCCAAGGGGCTGGACGCCACCGGCCCCATCGTTCTGGGCACCATTCCCGGCCAGTTGAAGTGGCGCGAGAATTTTTCCAGGAACGCCCCGTTCCGGTCGCGCTACGAGGTCAGGGCGCCGGCCATCGACGAGGCCCAGCGCCGTTTGCTGGGGTTGGAGACGGTGCCGTTCGTCTCGCCGTTCCTGAGCGGGCCGGTGGCGGCCCAGGTGCTGGCGACCCTGTATGGCGGCGGCCGGGGCGACATCGAGGCCAAGGTCGATCTGGCCACCGCCGCGATGCAGTTGCCCGGCCTGGGCTGGCGCAAGGAGGTCCGAACCACCGGCGGGGCCGAGGTGGCGGTGCGGCTGGAAAACAACAAGATCGCCGCCATTCCGCGCTTTTCGGTGACGGCCGGCGACCTGCAGACCCGCGGAACCGTTGCCTTCACCGCCGAGGGCAAGGTCCGCCGGGTGGATTTCCACAAGCTGGCCTATGGCGGGCGCACCGACATCGAGGGTGCCATCACCTTCCGCCCCGGCGGGGCCGGCCTGGACGTGGTCGCCAAGGGTGAGCAGTTCAACGCCGAGCCGGTGGTTTCGAAGGAAGAGGAACGGGCCGGCGACGCCGCCGCCCGTGCCCGCGACGGCGATCGCGGCCGCAAGTCCGATCTGCCGCCCATGACCGTGTCCGGCTCGGTCCGGACCGTGTGGCTGTCCAAGGCCGGCAAGCTGACCGACGCCACCGGGACGCTGCAGCGGGACGCCGACGACTGGCACCACGTCACCGTCAGGGGGACGCTGGGGACCGACAAGACGTTTCTGGCCGAAATCCGTCCGGGCGGCCCGAAGCGACGGACGGTCAGGGTCACCTCGGACGATGCCGGCGAGACCTTGCGGGCCTTCGACAGCTATGAACACCTGATGGGCGGCACGCTGGAAATCGACGGGGCCTACGACGACAGTCTGGACGATCAGCCGCTGAACGGCACCGTCCGCATCGCCGACTACAACATCGTCAATGCTCCGGCCCTGGCGCGGCTGCTGACCGTGGCCGCGCTGTCGGGGATCGTCGACGTGCTGCGTGGCGAAGGGGTCGGCTTTTCCACCCTGGACGCCCCCTTCACCCTGACCGACGGGCTGCTGCGGGTCAAGGACGCCAGGGCCTATGGCGCCGCCCTGGGCATCACCGCCACCGGAGAAATCGACGTCGACGCCAGCCGTATCGCCCTGGAAGGAACGGTGGTGCCGGCCTATGCCCTGAATTCGGCGCTGGGAAAGATTCCCGTCCTGGGCTGGCTGGTGACCGGCGGCGAGAAGGGCGGCGGGCTGGTGGCCTTCAATTATCGCATGAAGGGACCGACCCAGGACCCCGATGTCTGGGTCAATCCGCTGTCGGCGCTGACCCCGGGCTTTTTGCGCAATCTGTTCAACATCTTCGACGACGGCTCCGAGACCGAGGCCCGCAAGCGCCCGGGCGAGCCCCACAAGCCGCCGCCGGGGCCGGCTGAATTGCGGCAATAAGGCACGGCAACGGGGCCAGATTTCGAATTGGTTGAATTCATCGTCTTGGCCGGGCTTGTCCCGGCCATCCACGCCCATCCGTCCGGCAAAATGCTGGTGGAACGGCGTGGGTACGCGGGACAAGC
>Ga0172373_10002885_pt1 | contig 25817 bp, 21 predicted proteins | sample Lak10m_2_FD_114546 | JGI IMG/M metagenome (GOLD analysis project Ga0172373, IMG submission 114546) | Freshwater microbial communities from Kabuno Bay, South-Kivu, Congo - kab_092012_10m | ecosystem: Environmental > Aquatic > Freshwater > Lake | place: Democratic Republic of the Congo...
GGTGGGAGGTGCGCGGCATTGATGGCGCTTTGGTGTGCGGCGCTCGATGGTGTCTCGAGAAGGTGGACGCGTTGGGTTGGAGAGCGGTGAAGCGGCGTGAACGCTGCGGTCCTGGGGTTGGGGCTGGTTGACTTGGGGCTTCCGGAGCCGGCAGGGGTGCCGGCGCTCCCGGGGGGGCTCCGGAGGTCGGCCCAGCGCGACCGGCCCTACCTGGTGTCGGGATGGAAAGCTGGCAATTGTGGCATAGGCTGTGCTAGTTTTTTATATCCTCATTGAGCACACAGAGAGCAGTTATGGCCTGCTGTGGATGTGAGTGGGTGGGGTGGACTATGGAACAAGTGCGAGAGGGGACTTATTTGAGTCGGCTGCTGGACTGGTGCGAGACCCAGGAGGCGTCGGATTTGCATGCGCAGGCGTCGCGGGCCCATGTGATGCGGGTGCAGGGTCGGTTGTCGCGGATTCCGGTGGATCTTTTTGAACCTTTGGATGAGGAAGCTTGGCATTCGGAGTTGCGAGCGAACTTTTCGGGTGGGATGTGCGACCGGATCCGGCAGTTGCGCGAGGTGGACCTGAGCTTTTATGCGGCGGGGCGGCGGTATCGGGCGAATTTCAGCAAGCAGAAGGGGACGCAATCGTTGTCCTTTCGGACGGTGCCACAGCAACGGTATCGGCTGGGGGATCTGCAATTACCGGGTTCGTTGACGGAACTTGTGAAGGAACTACGAGGGTTGGTCTTAGTGACGGGGCCAACGGGGCAGGGGAAGAGCACGACGGTTCGGGCGTTGTTGCAAGAGATCAACGAGACGCAAGGGGTTCGGGTAGTGACGGTGGAGGATCCGATTGAGTATGTCTTCAGCGATGAAATGTCGCAGTTTGAACAACGAGAGGTAGGGATCGACACGGCCTCATTCGCGGACGGCATACGCAACGCGATGCGGCAGGATCCGAACGTGATATTTGTGGGAGAGATTCGGGATCGGGAGAGCATTTTTGCGGCGTTGCAAGCGGCGGAGACGGGGCATTTGGTGATTACGACCTTGCATGCGGATTCGAGCGCGCAGGCGCTGGCGAGGTTGCGGGAGTATTACCCTGGGGGCGAGCAGGCGAATGTGAGCAGTCTGCTGGCGCGTAATCTGAACGCGGTTGTGTGTCAGCGATTACTTCCGAATCTTCAAGGCACGCGGACTCCGTGCTTGGAGATCATGCGGAGCGATGCGGGGGTGAGGGAAGCGATTCGATCGAACGAACTGCAGCTTCTGACGGGCATCATTGAGAGTGGTGTGAACCAAGGCATGCATACCTTTGATCAGTACTTGCTGGAGCTGATGGTGGCGGGGATTGTTGCGGAGGAGACATTGATGAAGTATGCGGTGAACCGGCACAAGCTGGAGTTGGTTCTGCGTGGGATTGAGGTTTCGCAGCCCATATTGAGGCGGGACGTGCGGTGAGATTTGGGGTGGTGGAGATCAGATCAAATAAGATGGAGTGAAGGGACACGGCGATGCTCATCATACTCAGGATCGTTTTTGGATTGTTGGCGGTGTATTTCGTGCGTGATGCGATGCGAGTGAACCACTCGATCCTAATCGCAGGGGACACGACGCCGGCTTATTACTTGGGGGTTTTCGTGATCGTTGGGATTCTGAACGCCTTTGTGTGGGCACCGGCGCTGGGGAAGAAACTGAGCGATCCGGTGACGAGCATGTTGACGGAGAGCACGTTCGTGGAGCACGAGAACCTCTTGATGAAGGTCGTGCGATGGGTGGCGGGATTGGGATGGAACGATTTGACGGCGCGCGTGGCGTTTTTTGAGTGCGTCCATAACCCGGACCAACCGGCGGGGTTTGTGATTGGGTTAGCGCATGCTCGGAAGGGTTCGTGGTTGGAGAAGGTGTATGCTCGGGAGCTTTTTCGATTCGACAATGTCCAGCACGTGCTGTGGGCGTTTCAGGTTTTGAAGCGGCATGGGATTGATCCTCGGCCGCATCGGCGGCCGGAGTTGAACTTGGCGTTGATGGCGGTGGATCGTGAGGAGAAGCCAGCACCGACACCGCTGGCGTTGCCCGCACAACGTTCACCGGTGGTGGTGAAGCGCAACGATCGGATTCAGCTTTTCAGAGGCCCAACGCCGTTGAGCCCAGAACCCTCAGATGCCGACCGTTGAGTCGAAGCTCCGTTATGTTCCACATTTTGAACAAACTTGCGAAGGTCACGATATTTGCCGTGGTCATGGGCGTGCTGAGTGGGCTTGGGTGGTATGCGTATCTGAAGCGGGAGTGGTGGTATGATCCCATGGCGGACTATGTGACGGTGAGACGATTGGAGGGAGGCATCCAGCAGCAAGCACTTGAGCATTGGGATGGCAAGGTGATCAAGGTGACGAGTGGGGACAGCTTTATTCTTCGGGGTGCGGGAGGGCTATGCTCTGTGCGTTTGACGGGGTTAGAGGTTCCGGTTGCGACGAATGTGTTTGATAAGGTCTTGGTAGAACGTGCGGCGAAGAGTCAGCAGTATCTCGCGTCGTTGGTGTTATCGAATGAGGTTCGGGTACTCGTGACGCATCTGCCCCAGCCACCGATTCGAAGCGGGCTCGGGTTGGTTTACATGGGGACGAACGCTGTGAACAGCGCGATGGTCGCACAGGGGCACGCGCGGATTCGGTTGGATTTCATGAACGGCTTACCCAGGGAGGATCAGTATCGACTGTTGCGAGCGGACCGGGTGGCGCGGCGAAAAGCGGGGGCATCGGCGGCCTCGGTGGCGGTCCTGCCGTCCCCTTAGGCGTAGCAATTCAGGGAAGTTTAACGCAAAGACGCTGAGGGGCAAAGGCGCAGAGGAAGTGAATCTATCTCGGTGGTGTAGGGGGCGATGGTTGGTGTGTGGGGTTTGGTCTGCAACGGATGTGGATCTCCCTGTCCCTGCTTTGCCTAATGACGCTTTTCCTCGTTGCGTTGAGTTCCTGCTGCTTTGTTTCCCCTCTACGAGGTTATGGAGGGGTCGGTTCGGCGGGTTCGGGAAGTTCGGGCGTGGGTGGAGCGGGTTTTGGGTTGGGTTGATTGACGGGGAGATAGAGATGGAACCAGTGCTCGGCGTAGAGCTTGATGAGGTCTTGGGGGAGGTTGTGACCCATCCCTTCATACATCACGAGCCGAAGGCGGGAGGGGTCGCTTTTATAGAAGGGTTGAGCGGCCTCGTGGAAGGCGCGGGCCGACGAAGGATCTACGATTCTGTCGTTGGCACCGTTGACCATGAGTACAGCCGCGGGGTAGAGACCGTTCACGTGGCGGATGGGGTCGTAGCGGAGGAGGTCGTCGGTTTCGGGCCAGAGATCGGGTTCCTTGCCTTTCCAGACGTTGTTGGTGTGCCAGGAATCGATCCAATGTTCGACGGCGCCGGTGCCGACGAAGGCGACGATCGCGGCGAGTCGGGGGTCGCGGGTTGCGACGGCGAAACCTGGGATGGAGGTGGAGGAACTGCCGAGCCAGCCGAACTTGGAGGGGTCGACATCCTTACGAGCGGACAGGAGATCGATGACGCGCCCGGCATCGATCGGGGCGCGGTAGGTGCCGAGGACGTAGCTATGAGCGAGCCGTTGGTCGAAGAAGAGCCATTGCGGTTGTTTGCGTGGATTAGGGTCTGGGGGATATTGGGGAGTGAACGTGGCGAGCAAGTAGCCTTCGTTGAGCAAGTTGGTGCTCCAGAACGGGGCTTCGTTGGGGCGCAGCCCCCCGAGCATCAGGATGACGGGGTGGCGTTTGACGCTCCCCTTGCGATACGCCAGTTGGAGTTGGATTGGAGGCTTGGACTCCTGGAGTGTGAACGATTCAAAGGCGAGGCTGGGCATTCGGACGGAGCCTGGGCCGGGAGGTTGGACCTTCGGTTTAGATTTTTTGGGAGCGGGCGGTGGGGAGCCGAAGATTTCGGTGGGTTCTTCGGGTTTTGGCTTCGGGGCCACGAAGGGCTTTCGGAGCTGCTTTGCGGGAGGAGTAGAGGTGGATTTAGGGGATTGAGCGACGGCGACCTCGACAGGGAGTGCGGTGGTGGTGACGGCTAGAGCGATGGCAAGCGAAGTGAAGAAAGAATGTGACCAGGATGAGGAAAGTCCCTTTAAAGACTTTGGGGTGATGAGGCAGGATACTCGCATGCGGATGATGATGATGACCGTTCGGATCATAACGCGAAGGGCGATGAGAGGAAGCGATTTGATGCGCGAGCGCGGGAGCACGGGGTGGGCTCGGCTGCTAGTGATCGGGCTTGGCCTCGTGATGATACGGGGATGGTCGGCGGAACCTGCGGTCGAGGAGAGCGGGGTGCGTGCCTTGCTCGACACCTATTGTATCAAGTGCCATGGGGCTGAGCGGCCCAAGGGCGGATTCAGTCTGACGCGTTATCCGGATCTGACCTCGGTGCAGAAGGATCCGCATCGATGGCAGACCGTGATCCATCAACTGAGGGATCGGACGATGCCCCCAGACGGAAAGCCTCAGCCGAAGCCGGAGGAGCGGGAGCGGATGGTGGACTGGGTGACATCGACCCTGAACAACATCGATGAATCGTTGATGGAGCCGGATCCGGGGCGGGCGTTGATACGTCGGCTGAGTCGACAGGAGTATAACTTTACAATTCGGGACTGGCTGGGGGTCACGAACCGGCCTGCGGACAAATTCCCTGCCGACGGAGGGGGCGGGGCGGGATTCGACAACGCGGCGGACACGTTATTTGTGCCTCCGATATTGATGGAGAAGTATCTGAATGCGGCGGACGAGATTTTGGCGAGCGCGCCGAGAGAGAGGGTGTTTGTTTTTGGGATGGGAGGGCGAGCTTCCGGGGAGTTAGGGCGAGCGAAGAAACTGGCGGAGTATCATGGACTGAGGGCGTATCGGCGGCCCTTGGAGCGAGAAGAGGTTGAGGCATTGGTCCGTGTTTACGAGACCCGACGCAGCCGGGGGGCCGATTTTGAGTCGGCGGCGAAGAGCATGATTAAGGCGATGCTGGTATCGCCGCAGTTCTTATTCCGCTCGGAGCGACAGCCAAAAGGGAGCCGACCGCAGCTGGTGGACGACTACGAGTTGGCTTCGAGGCTATCGTATTTTATTTGGTCTTCGTTGCCGGACGAGACGCTGTTTGAAGCGGCACGGCGGCATCGATTGCGCGATGCGGGGCGAAGGGAGGCGGAGGTTCGTCGGATGTTGAAGGATCCGAAGGCCCGAGCGCTGGCGGAGAACTTTGCCGGCCAATGGTTGGGAGTGCGGAACTTGAGGACGTCGGCGGCACCGGACGCGGGGAAATTTCCAGAGTATACGAGTTCTTTAAGGGAATCGATGATTGGGGAGGCGGAAGGGATGTTTGGGGCATTGCTGAAAGAGAACGGGACGCTGCTGGACTTGCTGGACGCGGACTACACGTATTTGAACGAGGAATTAGCGCGGTTTTATGGAATCTCCGGGGTGTTTGGGAACGACTTTCGGAGAGTGCCGATCACGGATCGGAACCGGGGTGGGGTTTTGGGCATGGCGGGGGTGTTGACTTTGACCTCGTATCCGCAGCGGACGAGTCCGGTGCTGCGCGGGAAGTGGGTGTTGGAGGAGATTTTGGGTGCGCCTTCGCCGCCGCCGCCGCCGAACGTCGGTGGGTTACCAGCGGAGGATGCGCCGAAGGAAGGGCTGACGTTTCGTCAGCGGCTCGAGAAGCACCGAACCAAGCCGGATTGTGCGTCGTGCCACAAGCGGATGGATCCGATCGGATTTGGGTTGGAGAACTTTGATGCGATTGGGCGATGGAGGACGTCGATTGGAGGCGAGCGTGTGGATGCGAGTGGGGTGTTGGCGACGGGGGAACCCTTTGATGGGCCGATGGCGCTGAAGCGATTGATTTTGGAGCGGAAGCCCGATTTTGTGAGGAACGTGGCGGAGAAGATGTTTGGCTACGCGCTGGGGCGTGGGTTGGAGTATTACGATATGCCGAGCGTGAAGAGAGCGGTTGAGCAGGTTTCGAAGCGCGGCTATGGGGCGGCGGATCTGGTGATGGAAGTTGTTCACTCTTACCCCTTCCGATACCGGAGAGGTGCCGATACCGAAGCTGGGAGTGGGAGCCCGCCGTGAGTGAGACCCGGTGGGGTTGGTGTCGATTGAGGGATGGGATCAGGGAAGCAGACTGGTGGTCATGCGACGGATGAGATCCTCGAAGTAATCGGGGACCGTGGGGCCGAAGAAGGACATGGTGCGCGACTCGTAGGTATCGAGGTGATAGTAGCGCCCGGGGATGACGTAGCCGAGGTAGTTGCCGTTGAAACTGGTGATGACCCCGTGGGCGCCGAGTGTTTTGAGGCGGTCTTTGATGGGGAGAGCGAGTTCGCCGCTGAAATCGCACGGGGTTGAGATCCAGATGGTGTTCCCGATACGAAACGCTTGGAGCAAAGCCCCTTCGCCGACGGGCAGGAGGCGTCTGGACAGAGCTGGGCGCAGGCGCCAGTGATCGGTGATACGCAGGTGTTGCTCGGGCAATTCGACATCGAGCCCGAGCGTGGCGAAGGCGATTTGGTTGGTCATGGGTAAGCGAACCATGGCTGTGAGCGCGGCGTCGGCTATGGCGCGTCCGAGGGTTTCCGCACCTTTGAACCCATCGCCTTTGGTGACCGGGCCCTGGCTGCCGACGGCTCCGGCGAAGAACATGGCGATGCCTTGGATATTAGTTTCGACTTCGCGGGCGTAATAGCCGGGGTAGTCGGCGCTGAACTCCATATTCTTACCGCCGAGGACCGTTGAATGAGCTGCGTAGGCGCTCATGACGATGCGGGTTCCATTGGTTTGTTGAAGCACGAGCAGGGAGAGTGAATCGTCCACGAGCCCTTTATCGCCGATAAGACGGTTTCGGACGTGTTGCGGCAAGGCGATGTTGGTGGTGCCAATGGAAGCGGGGGTGAGATCGGCGACGGCGGATTTGGCGGCGAGAGCGAGCTGTTTTGCGAACCAGACACGGACCCCGGGTTGGAAACCGCCTGCGAACATTTCGGCGACGATTCCCTCGCCCCATCCTCCTAGACTCGAATGGGAATGGGTGGCACCGAAATAGATCTGGTGTCGATCGAGACCGATATCACGTTTGAGTTCAACAGCGGCGGCATCGGCGATTTCGGGTGGAATGATGAGCGCATCGGCACTGATCATGACGGCGGTTTTACCGGAGACTTTGAGGGCGGCGGCTTTGATCCAAACATCGTCGTGGATGCCGACGGCGGGTTTGCCTCGGCGATTGCCGAATCCGGCGAGAGGGAGCTGCTTGAACTCACCGGTTTCGGGGCGATCGACCACGGCGCCGAGAGTGGGGGTGAGCCGGGCCTTGCCCATGCCAGCGAAGAGAGGGCCGAAGACCACGGGAGGTTCTGCGAGTTCCTTGGAGAGTTGGGCGAGGGTTGCGTCGTGGTAGGCCGATTTAAAGTGCGGGGTGTAGTCGACGGGCTGGATGCAGGCGAGACCGAGGAGAGCCAAGCAACCGATGAGGAGCATCAGGTTGCGCAGGATCTTTATGAGACGTTTCACGTGAGGTTCGGAACTTTGAGCGAGAGGGGGAGGTTTGAGGCGGGCTAAGCAATGAGATCGCGGACGATGCGGCCGTGGATATCGGTGAGTCGATAGTCGCGGCCGGCGTGGCGGAAGGTGAGTTTTTCGTGATCGAAGCCGAGCAGGGCCATGATGGTGGCTTGTAGATCGTGGACGTGGACTTTGTTTTCGACGGCTTGGAAGCCGAACTCATCGGTGGCTCCGTGGACGTAGCCGGGGCGGACGCCGCCGCCGGCCATCCAGGTGGTGTAGCCGTAGTGATTATGGTCGCGGCCATTGATTTTGCCGGCGTTGGAACCTGGGGTTGGGAGTTCGACGGTAGGAGTTCGACCGAACTCACCGCCCCAGATCACGACCGTATCGTCGAGCATGCCGCGCTGTTTGAGATCTTTGAGCAGGGCACCGATGGCTTGGTCGCACTCGCGAGCGAGGCGGCGGTGATTGACTTCGAGATCATCGTGATTGTCCCAGGGTTGACCGGCGCCGTGCCAGACCTGGACGAAGCGCACGCCACGTTCGATGAGGCGTCGGGCGATGAGGATTTGGCGTGCTTGAGTGCCTTCGCCGTACATCTTGCGGATGTGTTCGGGTTCGCGGGAGATGTCGAAGGCATCGGTGGCATCGATCTGCATGCGATAGGCGAGTTCGAAGGACTGGATGCGGGCTTCGAGTTGGGCGTCATTTTGGCGGGACTCGGCGTGGTGACGATTGAGCGCCTGGATGAGGTCGACCTGTCGGCGTTGTTCATCGAGCGGAACCTGATTTTTGATATTCTCGATGAGCTTTTCGATCTCGGTATGTTTGGTGTCGATGTAGGTTCCCTGGAAGACCCCGGGGAGGAATGCGGACTGCCAGTTTTGAGATTCTTGAATCGGGTAACCGCCGGGGCACATGGCGATGAAGCCGGGGAGGTTCTGGTTTTCGGTACCGAGGCCGTAGGTGAGCCAAGACCCCATGCTGGGTCGGACTTGGCGTGCTTCGCCGCAGTTGAGCAGGAGAAGGGAGGGCTCGTGATTGGGGACATCGGCGTGCATGGAGCGGATCACCGCGATGTCATCGATGCTTTGGGCGACGTGTTGGAAAATCTCGCTGACTTCGATGCCGCTTTGGCCGTATTTGCGGAACTGGAATGGAGTTGGGAAAGCGGCACCGGTTTTACGTTCGGTGCGAAGGTTTTCGGTGGGGAGCGGTTTGCCGGCGTATTTGGCGAGTGCCGGTTTGGGGTCGAAGGTATCGACTTGGGAAGGGCCTCCGTTCATGAACAGATGGATGACCCGTTTGGCTTTGACTGGGAAATGGGGGTGGCGAGGGGCGAGGGGCGAGGTCGCGGCGGTGTTGGCTTCGACGAGCTTTTGATCGGCGAGCGTGGGTTGGATAAGAGAGGACAGGCCGAGAGCGCCCATACCCATACCGCAGCGGCGCAGCAGTTCGCGACGTGAGAGAAGCCGATCTTCGAGGCGCGGTTTGTGGTTCATGGCGCAGGTTACCCGTTTGCCACGATGATGAGGAGGCCGATCAAGGTCATACGGCCAATTTGAGCTCGCTAGGCGAGTCTGTCCAAGATCTTTTTTTATCGCAGAGGACGAGAGGGGTGGGAGAGGCGCAGGGAAGGGGTGTGGAGTGTGTGTGTGGGATTGTTCAAGCTGATGGTGGTAGCTTGCATCGTTTTTCTGGGCGCGGTAGGGTTGGAGGATGGTGGGCTGGTGCACGTCGCCACGGTGGACCACGTCGCTATCTCTCCCGCCGGTGGACGTGTGATCGTATTCGCCGATGACGATACCCACGATACCCTATCCGGTTTGCTCATCAGCCGGATCACCGTGGATCGGCAGCCCGTGCCGCATAGCCAGTCGTGACGAAGCATCAACACGGCGCTGCGGGGCGAGTCTGAACTCAGTGCCTCAGCCGTAACAGTTCAGAAGATTCCTAACCCAGAAGCGCAAGGGGCCAGAGGCGCGGAAGAATCTTCGACAACCACATCGAGACGATCGGAGCTAACGATTTCGAAACGGGCGTTGAGGGGCTGTTGGTTGGCGTCGGTAACGGCTAATTTGGAATAGGCGACTTTTCGCTGAGAATGGTTGACGACGAGTTCGACTCCTGAGCCTTTGGGTTGGAGGTGAGCACCGTGGACGAGCAAGCTGAGGCGCAGCGGACCGGTTCCTTGTGGGCGGGTGGGGAGTAGGAAATCCTGGCGCACGCCGTCGGCGCTCACCGAGTATTCTTCGATGAGGCCGGGGCGAACGAACCGTGCGCGGGTTGTATCGGAGTGGGTTGAGCCCGTCTCGGGCAGAGCGGCGGCGGACGCGCCCTCGCGGCCCACAGAATCGGCGGTGATACTGAAGCGATCGGGATGGCTTGGGGAGATGGTGGAGAACAGGCTCAAACCGCGAGAGGTGAGGTGACCTTCGAGTTTTTGGAACAGGCAACGCAGTGCGATGGTGCCGTCGGGTTGTGTGTCGATGGAGAGCCCAGGGCCGCTGTATTGCGCCGTGGCGTTGCTTCCAAGTTCGGACCATGCGATGGGTTTGGCATGGTCGGCTATGGGCTGTTGCGGCGTGGGAGACTCTCTCGGGGGTGTTGACCCCGCGAGACCTGGGCTTAAGGATGAGGATGAGAGCACCGCGAGGAGGACCAACGCGGGAGTCCAGACTTGGGCTAGGACGGTTCGGAGGCTGATGGAACCCCTGAGAGGGGTGGCAGAAGGAGACGAGATGCGGGCGAACATGGGAGCATGCTGGCAGGCTTCGGAGCGGGACGAAATACGTGTTCCCACGTAATGAGGAGTTCAGATCACCGCGGAACACGCGGAACACGCGGAGGGTGTGGAGAGCGAGGAAGGCGCGCTGGGGACTTGTTGCGGGGGGGGCGGAAGGGGAGTGTTTCGCGCAGAGACGCGGAGGCGCAGAGTTCGGGTTGCGGTTGTGAGTTCCTTCGGGCTGGGATGGCTAGCGCGTTCGATGTTTTGGTGCGTTATTCTGTGGTGGAACGTTTTGGGGTTGGTTTGCACCGTTTACGGGGGGGGGCGGCGTTCGTTTCGGTTGCGCGGTCGGTGTGTGGGGAGGCGGTGGAACTTCGGACGTTGAAGCGGCATGAATGCCGCGGTCCTGTGGCGGTGGTGGGAGGTGGTGAGGCTTTCCTGAGTGGACAGGAATGCCCGCGATCCTTTTTGGAAGTCTCTATGGCTGTGGCTGCGGATCCCAGTGGTGTGGGGCGCGCATCACCCTTGGCGAGCGGTGTTCGGGTCTGTGGTTGATGCTGCCTGCGGAGATGAGGTAGCCCCTGGCGGCGTATTGTGAGGCAGGGCCGCGCCGTAAATTCGTTCGAACAGACGGCGCTTCCGCTCGGTTTCGGGAAGGTCGGTGGGCAGCGAGGCCAATACCATCCGCCGGGCGGCGTCGAACATCTGCACGCCCATGCGAAAGCGTTCCGCTCCCGTCAAGGCCATCAACCGGTTGCGGACGATGTCTGCGATTTCTGGTGATGTGTCGGTCATGGATTGCATTCCTTCCACAGCTCGAAGAGTCCCAGCTCTTTCGTCCATTCTTCGACGTAAATGGTGTCGCAACCTGTGTCCGTCAGGTTCTTAACATCGCGCAGTTGAAGCTCGGAGTGGGAGTCCTTCGCCCACCACAGTTTGGAAATGATGAGGTCTTCTTTGCTCACGATCCAGGTGGAGAAGTCTTCGATGGTAATGCGCGTGCGACGTTCAAATTCGGCGCAGCGATAGGGTGTGTTTTTGCGAACAATGCAGTCTACTTTGATGACGCTTTCCTGATGGATGAGGTTGAACAGAGATGCGAGCGCGATGGAACTGCTGACGGCCTCACGGGAGACGTAATAGTCGGGGGTGAAGAGTTGCACGATCGTGTCGGTATCCTGTGGTGTCAGCGCGACGACAAGATCAATGTCGCGCGTCATGCGCGGCTGGGCATAGTAGTTCATCGCCATTGAACCGGTGAGCATGTAGGCGAGGTCGCCCTGTTCTAAGCGGGCGGAAACATCGCGGACGATGTCGAGTTCGTTTTGCATGGTTTCCAGAGGGGCTCGGTCGCGATGCTCTCGGGCACCTGTTCCTCGGCAATGGCTCGTTCTGCGGTGGGGTTGCCTGTGTATCGCTCGGACGTCGTGGCTCAGTCGATGTTCGCGTCGACTGAAACGCATTTACATCGGGAAGGCGAGCCGTTTCGAGGGCGAATTGTGGTGGATTGTGCGAGACGAGGTTGTTGTGAATCCCGTCTCCACTGCGGAAGACGCGGAGCACGAGGCCTGCCCGCCTTGGCTTTGTTGGGGGGGGAGGGGAGTGTTTCGCGCGGAGGCGCGGAGGTGCAGAGTTTGGGCTGCGGTTTTGGGTTCCTCCGGGCTGGGATGGCTAGCGCGTTCGATGTTTGGGTGCGGTATTCTGTTGTCGAACGTTTTGGGGTTGGTTTGCGCCGGGAGGTTTCGGAATTGTCACGCCGATGTGCGGTGCTGTGTAGCGAGAGGAGAGCGGACATTCCTGTCCGCTTCGGGGAAGGCGCTGGGTCTTGAGGCGCTGGGCGGGGTTCCGTCCGGCTTTGGCCGGACGGGGACGTTCCATCCGCCTTCGCCTCGGCTTCGGTCGGACGAAGGGCGGGCTGTCCCTACCGGCCGGAGGGCGGGGTGCGCGTGGATTAGGCGATGACGGCTTTGATGACTTCGCTTCCGGGTTTGGTGACGTTGGAGAGGCGCATGTTGACGCCGGAGACGGGGTAGGTGAAGCGGAGGTGGTCGAATCCAAGCAATGCGAGCAGGGTAGCGTGGAAGTCGTGGACGGAGACTTTGTCGACAACGGATTGGTAGCCGAATTCGTCGGTTTCGCCGAAGCTGAACCCGCGTTTGGTGCCGCCGCCGGCCATCCAGAGGGTGAAGGCTCCGGGGTTATGATCGCGCCCGATAAGTTTCATTTCGACTCCGTTGCGGTTTTCGCGCATGGGGGTGCGACCGAACTCACCGCTCCAGACGATGAGTGTGTCGTCGAAGAGTCCGTGTTGTTTTAGGTCTTTGATCAGTGCCATGAGCGGTCGATCGGTGCTTTGGCATTTGTCTTTAAAGCCGGCGTTGAGCGCTTCATTTTCGCCTGCGCCATGGCTATCCCAACCCCAGTCGAAGAGCTGGATGTAGCGAACGCCGCGTTCGGCGAGTCGGCGGGCCAGCAAGCAGTTGTTGGCGAAGGACTCTTTGCCGGGTTGGGTACCGTAGAGCTCGTGAATATGAGCGGGTTCTTTTGAGATATCGAACGCCTCGCTGGCATCGACCTGCATTCGGAAGGCGAGTTCGTATTGGGCGATGCGGGTGAGTGTTTCGGGGTCGCCGGTTTGTTGGGCGGTTTTGCGGTTAATTTCGCTGAGCGCATCGAGGGTGCGTCGGCGGAGGTTGCGGGTGATTCCTTGGGGATTGGACAGGAACAGGACGGGGTCGCCTTGGGATCGGCATTGGACGCCTTGGTAGACGGAGGGAAGGAAACCGGAGCCCCAGACCGATTTGCCGGCGTCGGGATTTTTGCCACCGCTGGTGAGAACGATGAAGCCTGGAAGATTTTGGTTTTCGGAGCCGAGCCCGTAGGTGGCCCAAGCTCCGGCGCTGGCCCAGCCTGGATTTTGAGTGCCGGTGTGGAGGAGCAACTGCGCGGGGCCGTGATTGAACTGGTCGGTGTACATCGACTTGATGAAGCAGACGTCATCGGCCACGGAGCCGAAGAGCGGCAGGCGATCGGAGACCCACTGGCCGCTTTTGCCTTGTTGAGAGAAGCGGAACTGGGGTCCGAGCATTTTGGGGACGCCTTGGATGAAGGCGAACTGTTTGCCGGCGAGGAAGGACTGGGGACAATCTTGGCCGTCGCGTTTGGCGAGTTCGGGTTTGTAATCGAACAGCTCGAGCTGACTGGGGGAGCCGGCCATGTGGAGGTAGATGACCCGTTTTGCTTTGGCGGCGAGGGGAGGTTTGACGGGGAGCAGCGGGCGTGCGGGATCCTTCTTGGCGGGGTTGGAATCGGCGGGGAGGCCCTGTTGAGTGGCGAGCCATAGGGCACCGAGGCCCATGGAACAATCGCGAAGGAAGTGACGTCGCGTGCGATGAAGCAGGTCCTCGGTGTGGAGATGCTGGAAGGAGTTCATGGTGATCAACGAGTGAGGGAGAGATCCAGGTTGAGCAAGGTATTGGCGACGAGCGTGAGGGCGGAGAGTTCGGGAGTAGAACCGAGTTTGGAGGAGGTGTCGGGGTCCTTGGAGTAATCGGTGAGCGAACGTTGGTGGAGCTGCGTGAGGGTTGTGATCACGGCTCGGGAGGGTTTTTCGAGGGTGATGAGCCGACAGCCCTGCTCGATTTTTTGACGAGGTGAACCGCCGTTGGAGTTCATCCGTTGAGCGAGCGCCTTGGCCATTTCGATAAAGGCGTCATCGTTCATGATGGTGAGTGCTTGGAGCGGGGTGTTGCTGGGTTGACGTCGAGCGGTGCAGGAGTCGCGGGTGGGGGCATCGAAGGTGAGGAACATGGGATAGCCGCTGGTGCGTCGGCTGTAGGTGTAGAGGGCGCGTCGGAACCGATCTTCGCCTTTGGACGTGTCCCATTTTTCTCCGCTATAGACGGTGCTCCAGACTCCATCAGGCTGGGGAGGGTAGACGGGAGGGCCGGCGGACTTGTCCGAGAGCAATCCGGCGACGCTGAGGGCTTGGTCGCGGATCATTTCGGCGGTGAGGCGCGAGCGTGGCCCGCGAGCGTAGAGGCGATTTGCGGGATCCTTTTCGAGCCACTTGGGAGTGGTGCGAGCGCTCTGGCCGTAGGTGGCGGAGAGAGCGATCTCGCGCACGAACGATTTGATGGACCACCGCAGTTCGCCGCGCAAACGCAGTGCGAGATGATCGAGTAACTCGGGGTGAGTGGGTTTGGCGCCGGAGGTGCCGAAATCCTCAAGGGTTTCCACGATCCCGTGTCCGAACATTTCCGCCCAGAGTCGATTGGCGAGCACTCGGGCGGCCAGGGGATTGCGGTCGCTGACGAGCCATTTTGCCATGTCGAGACGGTTGAGAGGTCCTTCGGATTTTGGAGGCTGAACGACGTCGGGGATTCCCGGGGTGACGACTTCGTCACGGCTCATACGATTTCCGCGGATGAAGACGCGGGTTTCGCGTCGGGCGGCATCGGGACGTTCAGCGAGCACGGGGACGCTGGTTCCTTGGGAGCCTTTGAGCTGTTCGCGCAGGGATCGCCAGTGGCTCCAGGCTTGAGCTCGTTCAGGGGAGTTGACGAGGTCGGTGAGAGCGGTGTCGGTGGTGGTGGTGAACCTAAAGTGTTTGAGTTGGCACCCTTGGAAGCCGGAATTCGAAGCGATGCCGTGTTCGATAACGAGCTCCAGATGACTCCCTGGGGGGGCGGTGAGGGGGCGTTCGAGGACAATGATGCCATTGCGGGGCGCGGTCATGACGGGGTAACTGCCGAAGCCGCCGTCGCCTTCGAGCACCCTCTGGGGATCGCGTGGGCCGGCGAGGTAGTCGGCGATAACTTCCTTGAGTTTGACGACCTGATTGGAGCTTCCGGGCACGCTGAGGGAGGCCGTGATTTTCGAGAAGACTTGGCCGCGTTCGGGGGCGCGTTTCGGGTGGTCGGACTCGGGCAGGATATCGATGCGGAAGGCGGTTAGGCCGTCGGGGGCGGGCAGGTGGACGGTGTATTTGACGGAAACCGGCAGGGTGCCGCTGGCATTGATCTGGCCTTTGTCATCGATGCTGAGGTTTCCGCCGGAGGCGCTGGCGTGGATGGGGATTGCGGCTGACCAATTGCGAACTTGGTTGGCGGAAGCGAGACCTGCGCTGTTGAGCTGTTCGCGGGTCCTCTTGGACTCCAGTTGCAAACGTGTGCTTTCGTCGCGCTTCGCGGGATCGTTGGGGAACAGGTGGCGCGGGAAGTCGTCGTTTTGATCACAGTCCTCGGTGTTATCGAAGAAGGCGGCGAACCTGTAATAATCCTTTTGAGGGAACGGATCGTAGGGATGCGAGTGGCATTGGGTGCAACCGAACGTGGTGGCCTGCCAGGCGGTCCAAGTCGTGTTGACGCGGTCGAGGACGGCGACGGTGCGGTATTCTTCGTCGTCGGTGCCGCCTTCGGTATTGTTTTGGGTATTGCGATGGAACGCGGTGGCGAGGAGGTCGTCGGCAGACGGGCTGGGCAGGAGATCGCCGGCCAGTTGGCGGATGGTGAACTGGTCGAAGGGGAGATTGGAGTTGAAGGCATTGACGACCCAATCGCGCCAGGGCCAGATATCGCGGTGGGGATCTTTTTCGAACCCGAAGGTGTCGGAGTATCGGGCGAGGTCGAGCCACATGGAGGCCCATCGTTCGCCGAACCGTTTGGAGGCGAGAAGCTGATCGATGACGGATTCCTTCGCTTTTTTAGGATCGTTGGAGAAGGCCTTACGGAAGAGCTCGAACTCGGTGGGCGTGGGTGGAATCCCGGTGAGGTCGAGGGAGACCCGTCGCAGCCATTCGGCTGGGGTGGCGTCGCGGGAGGGTTTTAGGCCTTCGGCTTCGAGTCGTTGGAGGATGAAGCGATCGAGGGAGGCTTTGGGCCAGCGCGTGTTTTTGATTTTGGGGGGAGTGGGCTCTTGAGGGGGGACAAACGACCAATGCTCACTCCACTGGGCTCCTTCTTGGATCCATTGATGCAGGGTAGCGACCTCGGCATCGGACAGGCGCGGGCCGTGGTTGGGTTGGGGCATGAGCTCATCGGGATCCTTGGAGAGGACGCGACGCATGAGCTCGGAGTCGTCGGGGTTACCGGGAACGATTGCGCGTTGTCCGGACTTACCTGCGGCGAGGGCCTTGTCGCGGTAGAGAAAGGAGATTTTCCCGGCGGCTTTGACCCCGCCATGGCATGCGGTGCAATGCTTGGCGAAGAGGGGGCGGATGTCGCGGTTGAATTCGGTTTTTGGGCCCTCGGATCGGGATGCGGCGGATCCGGAGGAGGGGGAGGAAAGAAATGCGAACCCGAGGAGCAGGGTGAGCCGAGTTAAGCGGTGGCGAAAAACACTCATGACACAAATGAGAGGGGCATTGAGTTACTGGGGAGAGAGTAGCGAAGGGTTGAGAAGATGCAACGGGATGGATCTAGAACCGGTGGCTGTTCCGTGTCTGATCGTTCTCGTTTTTTGTTGTGCCTGGATGCGTGGACTGAAGGTTGGGGGGGGCTACGTGGGAACACGTATTGTGACTTCGACGGAGCCCCGTAGGATGAGAGTCATGTTGCATCAGCCCCGTTCGATAAATGTGGTGAACCCATCTGAGCGTGGGTCCGTGGGGGGGGGTGAGGCGAGTTGAGCGGTGCGGGGTTGAATGGGGGTGGTTGCGCGCGTTGGTGCGGTTGGGGTGTGGCGTGCTGATGTGTCAGGGCCTCATCGGTTGCGCTTCGATACGAGAGCATCGGGTTGGGTTTGACCTAGACACGCCGCGCATCAGTTCGGGGCTACTCACTCAGGATGCGAAGGATGGGGGAGTTGAGACTTTGTCCGCGCGATTGACCGAGGGGGATAGCGAGCCCTTGACCGCTGTGGCTTCGGTTGCGGGGCGAGAAGAGAATACGGGCAAACCGGCGACTGCACCGATCCAGGGAAATGCGGCAAAGCCTGTGGAAGTGGAGGCGGGCGCAAGTGTGGAGATCGGACGGAAACCCGGGGTGAGCATCCTTTCGACGGGTGCATCGAACGGAGAAGTCAAGGCAACCACTCGGCTGATTCCCTTGCCGCGTTTGAGCGCCGTTGAGATCCGGGAATTGCTGGCGGCGATCCAGCTCAAGTTGGAATCGGAGCATGGGTATCGGGTTGTGGCAGTTGACACGATTGCGAGCTTGCCCGCGATGCCGGAGGGGTTGACGCCTGGGGCCGTGCTTTCGAGGTCGACCGCGGAAGGGCTGTGTGTGATGCGGTTTGGGTATCGCACGTTTTTGTCACAGCCGGGCCAACTATGGGTGGGTGGGATGCTGGTGGGGAAGGGTGCGGGATCGAGTGGGGTGAACCCGGATCAGAGCGAAGTGGTGCGCTTGGTACAGGCGACCTTGGTAGATCTGGTCGAGAGGAAGAAAAACCTGGAGAGGGAGGACATAGGACGTCGGCTGATTCGCCTTAGCTACATTGATGTTGAAGGCGCGCTGAAGGCATTGAAGGGATTTGGAGTGAACACCGTGGAGGACATTTCGTTGGTGCCCAAGCCCCTGGAGTTTAATCAGCTTCCGATGGTGGTGGCGATGCCGTCGCCAGCCACGAACGATGTGTCGCTTTTGGGCGGGGATAAAATCGAGAAGGGCCCTTTTGAACTGTCGTTGACTCCATCGGTAGCGACGCCGTTGCCAGCGAGTGTGAACACGGCCCCTACGACGCAGGTGGTGGTGCTGTTTCATCAGGCGCATCCGGAGCAATTTGGAGCGGTGAAGAAGCTATTGGACGAGATGATCGACCGGCCGGAGCGTCAGATCTTTGTGGAGGGCATGGTTCTTGAAATCAACGAGGAAGGGATCAAGGAATTGGGGATCGAGTGGCAATTCAAGGAAGGGAGCTTCGAATGGATCGCGGGGTCGATGGCTTCGGGAGGAGCGGCGGCAGCGGAGACGGTGAGTAGCGGTTTTGACAACCTGAGGAGCCAAGATCGCAACTGGGTTGCAAAGCTGAAGGGTTTGGTGGTGGAGAAAAAGGCGGAGGTTCTGTCGCGACCGAGTGTGCTCACGATTAATAACCGACAAGCGACGATCCGGGTGGGGACGGATATACCCATTGCGACGAGCCAGCAAGACAGTGGCACGTTTGCTACCCCGGGCACGGTAGCCTTCAATTTTAAGTATTTGGCGACGGGGATCTCTTTGAATGTCATGCCTCGGGCGAACGAGGCTGGGGACAAGGTGAGCTTGCTGATCGACACGATTGTCTCGGCTCAAGTCCCTGGGTCGGATCTGGAGTTGCGATCTGCCACGGGGACGTTGTTGGCGTCAGCCCCTTCGATGGCGACGCGCAGGATTCAGACCTACGCGCGAATCGACAACAACACGCCGTTCATTATAGGTGGACTGGTGAACAAGGAGTTTTCGTCGATACGAAACAAAATTCCGTTGTTGGGAGATATACCGTATCTGGGGGCGCTCTTTCGATCCAAGCATACATCGACGAGCAAGCGGGAGGTCATTGTCGTTTTGACACCCCACATCCTCGAGCCGGAGTCCGGAAAGGTGCCTGGAGATTTGTTGCCGAAGGATCAGGACCAGTTTGACAAGACGGGAAACAAGCTATTTCGGGACACCTATCGCATCCGTTCGGAGGATGTGTTTGATCTCGGGTTTGTGACGGGCAACGCGCGGTTGCAGCAGGTTCGTAGTGAGGCGAAGCGGGCGATTGAGGCGGACTATCGACGGGCCTATGAGGAGCCCTATCGACAGTTTGTGAACGACCGATTTCCTGGGGACAGCATTTTGGTTCGGCGAATGGTTTTTGAGGTGGTGCGACGGCTTTCGACGGAGCAGCAGAAACCCAATGTGAAATGGCTGAATGAGAACGTGAACCCTGAGAAGCTGATTCTGTTTGAGGGACGACAGGGCGAGGGTGGGTTGAACGTGCAGTTTCTGGATCGACTCGTGGCGTCGACGGCTGGAGTGGAGCATTTCGCGAAGTTTTTGACCAACAACCCTGGGAAAGCATTGGTGGTGACGTTTCCGGTGGAGGGTGGTGTGGAGGCTGCGGCCGCGCCGGTACGCATGCCGGTGCCAGAGGTGCGATTGGTGCCGTGTGTGGACCATCAGAAAGCGTGGGAGACGGTCTTGTGGACCTGGAACCAACCGGACTCGAAAGGGCGGGCGCAGCATTCGATCGTGTTGCGGGACATGAGCGATGTCGTGCGATTGCAGCGGGCCGTGATGGTGAAGAAGATTGTGGAGCTTAATGGAGGACAGGAGCAGATGTCGTTGGCGAAACTGAGCTTGGGTCGGGTGTTGTTGTTCCCGGAGCCGAAGCCGCAGCAGTTTCACCCGATCGATGCGGATTTGGCCCGCTACTTCTTCGAGATCGAGCGCTATTACGAGAGCACGCTGCAGGCGATAGACCGAGCTGTGCAGCAGATGGAGTCGGTGCGGTCGGTGAACCCGGGGCAACCGAAGCAAGGGCAGAGACCGTAACGATCCAGCACCAGGACGAGAGTAAGAGGCAAGCCCATGACGAATCCTTCAACCGCGGTTACACCAGTGACGAACTGGCGGCGAGAGTTGGCCGAAGCGGCTCGGGTACTGATGTGGCCGACATTGACGTTGGTGGCCGTGCTGATCCCGGGCGTGAACTGGATCATGGTCCGCCGATCCGAAGCTTCGGATCTGATCCAGCGGATTCTCTTTTACGCCGTGGGGATTGGGTTAGGACTGAGTGCAGCGTGGTTTGTGGTGCGGTTGATCGATGCCTGTGTTTGGAGATTTCTGGAGCGGCGGGTGAAGTCGAAGATGCCGCGACTGTTAAAGGATGTGGTGGCGGCGTCGGTGTTTATTTTTGCGATCACGTTGATTATTGGAATGGTGTTTAAGCAATCCGTGACGGGGCTGTGGGCGACTTCGGGGATTATTAGTTTGGTGGTGGGGTTTGCTTTGAAGAGCATGATTGCGGATGTGTTCTGCGGGATTGCGTTGAACTTTGATCAGCCGTTCAAGCTAGGACAGTGGGTGAAGCTACATCCGCGCGGTATGCCGACGATGGAAGGGGCGGTGCTAGAGGTCAACTGGAGGTCGACTCGGCTTCGAAGCATGGGGAACAACCTGCTGATTGTGCCGAACAGCGAGATCAGCACGATGATCGTGACCAACTACAGTGAGCCTCAGGACAAGTGCCGGTTTGACGTGCCGTTCTGTTTGGATTTTCAAGTGCCGCCGGAACGCGCGATACGGATCTTGATGGCGGGTGCGAGGGCGGCGGCTGGGATCTTGGAGACCCCGGCGCCGAGCGTGAACGCGAGCAAGGTGAGCGGACGTGGCGTGGAGTATGTGGTTCGGTTTTGGATTAAGCCGGCGGAGATGAACCCGGAGGTGGCGTATCACAATGTCATCACGGGCATCCTGCGACATTTGAATCAGGCTGGAGTGACGCCGGCGTATGACAAGCAGGACATCTTCTACTCGGAGATGCCCACTCGGCATTTGGATCGTCGGCATGACCGAGCGCAGTTACTGCGGCGGATCGAGCTTTTTGGAATGCTGGAGGAGAGCGAGCTAGAGCTGCTGTCGAACGCGATTCAGGAGCGGCGTTATGTGGTGGGGAGTGCGGTGGTGCGTCAGGGGGAGGCTGGGTCGTCCATGTTTGTGTTGGTGGAAGGGTTGTTGGATGTTCGTTCCGACCTTGAATCGGGACGGCGAGACGTGCGGTTGAAGTATCTGGAGCCTGGGGAGTTTTTTGGGGAGATGTCGTTGTTAACAGGAGAGCCGCGCACGGCGACGGTGACGGTGTTGACGGAGGCGATTGTGTATGAGATCGGGAAGGCGGAGTTGAACATCCTTTTGTCGGAGCGACCGGAGATTGCGGTGACGATATCGCGAGTGGTGGCGCAGCGTCGGCAGGTATTACGAGTCATGGGCGACCTTACGCCCGAGGAGAAAGCGGAGGAGGAGCGAGGGGTGGCGGATCAGATTTTGAGGAAGATGCGGGGGATTTTTGGAAGTTTAAGGCAGAGTTTGGGAATGACGACGAGAGCAGGGGAGAAGCGCGACGAAGCGGCGTGAGCGAGGGACGTCCCGCTGGGGCGTCCGCGTCCGGCATCAGCCGGACGCTTGGGAGCCAGGGGGCTTCTAGCCTTTTCGAAAGCCTACACGCTTCATAACACGAAGCCTCGTTCCGTCCGGTTATCGCCGGACGGGGACGTCCCAGCGGGACGTTCCTACCTTCAGGACGCGGCCTGCAGGGGCAGGATTAGGAGTAAGATGAGGAGGGAAAGAGGGAATGGTCAGTTGGGGGAGACGGGGCGGCCGAGGACTTCCATGACTTTGCGGGAGGCGGCGTTGCGGTTTTCGACCTCGAGTTTTTCGAAGAGGATCTGGATGTGTTTTTCGACGGTTCGTTCGCTGATGCCCATGATGGTGCCGGTCTCGGAGTTGCTTTTGCCGGCGACGATCCAGAGTAGTGTTTCGGCGAGTCTGGGGGTGAGATCGAGCTTGGAGGCGAGCAATCGGGCGGTGAGAGCCTCTTCTTCGCTCAGTTCCACCAACATGTAATCGGGGGTGCGTTCCGTCAGCATGGCAATGAGCTGTCGGTCGTTGTCTTGGCGGGACACGGTGGGGATAGCGCGGTCGGTGAGAATGGGGCGGATCCAGAGCAGAAAGTCGGTGTTGAGCTTGAAATAGTGATCCATCCAACGTTGTGCTGTTTGGCTCACCCACCGGACTTGGCCATCGGGGTTCACGAGCACAGTGCCATGGCTCAGGACGGGTGCTTCGAGGGGGTCCATGATGGTGGACTCGCCCGAGTTATGACGGAGGGAGTTGGACGAGTGTTGGGTAGAGGATTGGTAGATGAACTCACAGTTGCCGGCGAGGATGCGATCACCGTGTTGGAGCATGCGTGGGTTCGCGATGCGAAGGCCATTGAGAGCAACTCCGTTGGTGCTGCCGAGGTCGACAAGCAGATCGCCTTCGTTGCGAACGGCGAGGATCATGAAGTGACGTCGGGAGACGCGCACGCTCTTGATGACCAAGGTGCAATCCGACGAACGACCCACGACGACGCAACCACGTATTTGATGGAGCGTTCCATCGGGAACTTGAATCCAGGATTCCATAGCGAGGCATGATCGTAGCCGATGGGTTGGGAGATGAAAACATCCGATTCAGGAGGCGAACTTGGGCCTTTGGACACTGGTGATGAGGTTTGCGAGTGGCGCGCAGTGGGATGCGGTAGCAGCTGGATTACGTGGGAACGCGTAATGCGTGGGGAGGACTGAGAGTGATAGGGTGACCGTGACGCAGAGATGGAAGGTCAACTCATTGACGAAAGCGAGCAGGGTATGGTCACGCAATACGAGTCTGGGCAGTTAGAGCAGGTGGACGATCACCGATCCGAGCTGATGGAGCTGCGATCGGGGTTGGAGGCCATGCGACACGAATGGGAGCGGACGGTTGTGGATGGTCGCCATCGGGTTTATGAGACGGAGCGATCGTTTACGGGCGAGGTGCGGCTGTTGAAGTCTACGATCGCGGAGCTGCGATCAGGGTTGGAGCAGGCGCGGATGGAACGCGATCATGCGGTGTTTCAGGAGGCGCGCACGCGAAACTCCGAGATCACGCAGCTCAAGGCTACGGTGGTCGGTTTGAGGGAGGAGTTGGAGCGCACTCGGTATCAGGCGTTGATGGACGTGCAGAAGGAGCGCGAATGTTCCGCGATGGAGATACGGACGCTCAAGACCACCTTGTGCGAGCTTCGGTATGCGATGGAGGTGCAGGGTTCTGAGCATGGGGTCGCGTTGCAAGCGGAGCGGACGAGGTCGAATGCAGAGATGCGTCAGCTGAAGGTGACGGTTGAGACGTTGCGTGCGGAGCTCGAGCGGGAGCGGAGTCGCTCGGAGATCATGGCGCGGGACGCGAGCTCGGAGGTGGGGATGATCAATCAGCAGCTGAAGCACACGATTTTGGATCTGCGGTCCCAGTTAGAGCTGAACGATACGGCACACCTAGAGCGAGCACGCCGGGAACGGAGTTTACGGATGGAAGAGATTCGACACCTACAAGGCACGATTGAAGCCCTGCGCACACAACTTGAGGAGGTTCACCATGTCGGATAATCGAATTGCACAACCTGGACAAGAGTTGGTGGGGGTGGCTCCCAAGGAGAAGAGCAAGGTGCCGATCCCGGCGGATATAAGGCGTCGACTCCGTCGGGCGGAGGTACTGGTGGAGTTAACGCGGCGGATGGCGAGTTGCGGTACGCTTGACGAGGTACTCAAGACGTTGGTGGAGGTGGCGACGAGCGAACTAAACGCGGAACGAGGGTCGTTATTCTTGAATGATTCGACCACAGGAGAGCTATTCTCGCGAGTGGCGCAAGGGAATGCGCAACGACAGATCCGGATCCTGAACTCCTCTGGGATCACGGGACATGTGTTTACGACGGGCGTTGGTGTGGTGGTTCCGGACGCGTATGCGGACGATCGCTTCAATCGATCGATTGATGAGCAGACGGGGTTTAAGACGGAGAATATTCTGTGTGTTCCGATTCGAACCGTTAAGGGCGAGGTGATGGGAGTCTTTCAGGCTTTGAACAAGCTGAACGGGCGCTTCACGAAGCAGGACTTGATCGAGTTGGAGGCGATCACAACTCAGGGCACCTTGGCGTTACAGAGCGCGCAGTTTATCGAGAACATGCAGGCGGTGCGGCGGCAGGAGATGGAGTTTATCGAGGTGGTATCGGAGGTGACGGCTGACATCAAGCTGGGTTCGCTGCTTCAGAAAGTCATGGGTGAAGCGACGCGCCTATTGAATGCCGAGCGGTCGACCTTGTTCCTGAACGACGAGAAAACCAACGAACTTTGGTCGGAGGTGAGCCAGGGTTTGGATTCGATGCAGATCCGGCTTCCGAACCACGTGGGCATCGCGGGTCTGGTGTTTACGTCGGGCAAGTCGATCAACATCCCATACGCCTATGCGGATTTGCGGTTTAACCCGGCATTCGACAAGAAGACGGGGTTCTTTACCCGATCGATTCTGTGTGTGCCTATCGTGAACAAGCAGGGGAAGAGCATTGGAGTGACGCAGGTGCTTAACAAGCATGGGGGTCCGTTTACGAACGAGGATGAGTCGCGGTTGCGGGCCTTTACGGCGCAGATCTCGATCGCGCTCGAGAACGCCAAACTCTTCGCCGATGTGCAGTCGATCAAGAACTACAACGAATCGATGCTCGAATCGATGTCGAACGGAGTGATCACGTTGGATGAGAACGAGCGCATTGTGACGTGCAACGCGGCTGGGCTACGGATTCTGAAAGTTCCATCGAGCCGTGTGGTGGGGAACAATGCGGCGGAGTTCTTTGGGAGGGAGAATCCGTGGTTACTCGACAAGATGCGAAGGACGGAGGAGGGGAAAGGATTGGAGCTGATCATGGACGCGGAACTGCGTGTGAATGGGGAGGCTGTGTCGGTAAATGTGACGATTCAGCCTTTTCAATCGGCGGAGGGTAAGAGGATCGGGACGATGGTGTTGTTGGAGAACATCTCGAATGAGAAGCGGTTGAAATCGACGATGTCTCGCTACATGGATCCGGGCATTGCCGACCGCATGTTGGCGGAGGGCGCGGAGAGTTTGGGTGGGAAGTCGGTGATGGCGACGGTCTTATTCTCGGATGTGCGGAGCTTCACAACCATCACGGAACAGTTGGGCGCGCAAGGCACGGTGGCGATGTTGAATGAGTATTTCACACTCATGGTGGACTGCATCCAGCAGGAGGAGGGCATGCTGGACAAGTTTATTGGCGACGCGGTGATGGCAGCGTTTGGAATCCCGGTCGCGCATGAAGACGATGCGGATCGAGCGGTGCGCACGGCGATCGCGATGCTGAGGGAACTAACGCTATGGAATCGGCAACGGGTTGTGGACGGGAAGTTACCGGTGGACATCGGCATCGGCTTGAACACGGACCATGTCGTTTCGGGCAACATCGGGTCGAAGAAACGAATGGATTACACAATCATCGGGGATGGAGTGAACTTGGCGGCGCGATTGGAGTCAGCGTGCAAGCAATACGGAGCCCACATCTTGGTGTCGGAGTTTACATATAAGGCGTTACGTGGGACTTACTATAGTCGGGAGCTAGATCTGGTTGTGGTGAAGGGAAAGACGAAACCTGTGGCGATCTATGAGATCATGGATTTCCACACTCCGGACACGTATCCGAACATGATGGAGGCCATGCGCCATTTCAGATCGGGGCTGACGCAATATCGGCAGCAGAAGTGGGAGGATGCGGGAAAGGAGTTTCGCGAGGTGCTGGCACTGAACGATCAGGACAAAGCGGCGGCCCTGTACATCGAGCGATGCGAGTTCTTTCAGCACGCCCCTCCGTGCTCGGATTGGAGCGGGGTGTGGGTGATGGATCACAAGTGATGGGGGGGGGTGGGGAGATAGGAGAATGGGACTGATGGGACTGATGGGACTGATGGGACTGATGGGACTGATGGGACTGATGGGACTGATGGGACTGATGGGACTGATGGGACTGATTACGTGGGAACACGTATTGTAGCACTAAGTATA